>Ga0209311_1000058_pt1 | contig 144343 bp, 161 predicted proteins | sample AD_UKC045_MetaG_FD_184417 | JGI IMG/M metagenome (GOLD analysis project Ga0209311, IMG submission 184417) | Active sludge microbial communities of municipal wastewater-treating anaerobic digesters from USA - AD_UKC045_MetaG (SPAdes) (version 2) | ecosystem: Engineered > Bioreactor > Anaerobic...
ATTCAATCTTCTCATCGCGGCACTAACTTCATCTGCAGTTTACGCATCACTCTCTGGATTAACTGAATCGACCAGTCCTTACTAGACACTTTCTTGCCAGTCTTCTATTGGGGCTCTGAGGAAACTTGGGGACAAAACTGCCGTTCAAGTCTGACAAGTAAACTTCAGCCCCTAGCCAATAGCAGACCCCAAAAATTTTTAATTGAATGTTATATCTGGACGTAAAATTAAGAAGCAAATGATAGCGAGCAGTGCAAGGGTGGCTGCAGTAAAAAATACGGCTACAGGGCTTGTAAGCCATAGCACACCGGCAAGAATAGATGCTGGTAAGTAGATAATGCCTGTCACAAAGTTATACATACCAATCGCAGATGCACGGTGCTCCAGCTCAATATCGGTAATAAATGCTTTGCTTTGGGCCTCATCAATTGAGTAGAACAGTCCATAAATAATAAACAATACGATGATTTCCCATCTGGTCGTAGCATATGCAAAACCTAGGCACATAAGAAGGTAAGTAAAGTAGCCCAATAATATGATGCGTGATCTGCCAATCTTGTCTCCTATTTGGCCTATTATTGGCGCTGAGATGACAAAAGAAATATTAAATAAAGCATAAAGCAGAACAATGTCTTGGGTAGTGAAGCCAGCGTCATGCGCATGAAGTAGCAAGAAGCCAAAACTGAAGTAGGCCAGTGAAAAGATTCCAGATGTAATGAGATAGCGCTTGAACTGGGGGCTCAGGATATTCCAGGTTTCGAGCATGTTCTCACGCTGATGGATTGGTTCTGGCTGATCCTGAATCCGGCTTAATACGATAATACTCAACACAGCAGGTATTAAGGCTATCCAGAACAGCATCTTAAAGGTCGAAGCTCCGTCACCCAGCCACCGGAGTAGCCCGTAAGCGATAAGTGGCCCCAGGATGGCACCGGTTTTATCAAGCGCTTTATGTACACCGAATGAGTAACCTCGATTCGTCTTACCAGCAACCGATGACAGCCAAGCATCTCGTGGCGGTCCACGGAAACTCTTGCCGAGACGTTCAACGACACGGAATATACCTAATCCGACGACGGAGCTGCTTACCAGTAGAATCACTTTGGCCAATGTTGAGAAGCCATATCCAAGTAGAGCAAAGACTTTTCGCTTTCCGGTTCTATCAGACAGCCAGCCTGACAGGTAATTCAAGGATGATGCAGACAGGTCAGCGCAGCCTTCAATGAGCCCTAGCAAGGCAGTCGATGCGCCAGCAACTGAAGTAAAGAAGATAGCAAAAACCGAGAAAATCATCTCAGAACTGAGATCAGTAAGCATGCTCACCAGCCCAAGCTTGACTACATCCGGATGTACTCCAATGTTTTGATCTGGCTGTTTTTGCTCTGTTGCGCCGGTGGGGTTCTGCATGTGCAGATTTTATAGTGCCTATAGGAGAATTACTATAAATACATACATCAGATGAATCGAGAAAATGTTTTACTGTCACCTTCACGATAGGCATACAGTAGCGCAGCAACACTCAGATTAGCAGCAAATGCCACTAAGCCAATAAGCCCCATGGTTTGTGCACTAGGTAGAACAGCTGTAGCATGGTTAAAGCCTATAATAATGAGGCTTTAGCTCGCATTGCAAGACCCATGCCTAAGACCCATAAGCTAATTCCGTAATTGGCTGCATCACCAAGAAAGTCTAAAGAGTCTGCAAACAAAGATACTGAATTAGCTTTTACGCCAGATGCTATTTCCAGTGCAAACATCGTCAAATTGATCATTAACGCAATCCACAATACTTTACGATAGCGTCCATGATGGCTGTTACTGTTGTCTGATTCATGCTCATGTTGACAGCAATGTGCGCTCATATTTCTTCCCTTCTAATTTATAACATGTATCATAAAGTCTGTAGCTACTACAGAGTCAAGTCATGATTGAAGAATGTACAATTGGCGTATTAAGCAAAGAATCTGGGGTCAACCTTGAAACCATTCGCTATTACGAGAAGATCCACGGAGCCTCTGTCCACAAACACGGCTTTTGGTGTGCGATGCGTGAGTGCATGGAGGACTTGATTTCTTTATCAGATGATGGGCAGTCCTAATGCGTATGAGTTTAACTTAATTACTTTTTGGATGCCTTAAGTAAAAATAGGTGGCTTTTTTGAGACTATCTTAGGTGGCTTTTTTGCAATTGTTTTATATGGCTGTTTTACTAAGAATACGCACACCATAATCTACCAAGTAATATTCAACGTCATTATTTGCGTACAGAGCTACAAAAACTCGGGGTTGATCCAGAGTTTATTTCCTACTTTATGGGTCACTGGGACATTGGCGAAGAGCCTCACCAACGCTATTCGACCGTTTCACCACTTTCTATTTGCAAGGTACTTTCACCAGCGATTGCAACCTTAGTGAAAAAGGCGGGGTGGTCAGTGCAGTGGGGATTACGGGGATAATTAAATTGAAAGTAAAACCTAAAGCAGATGTTCGCCAAACAACAGAAGGATTTGGCGAGATTAGAAGGACTGAAAATCGAAAGATTAAGCTTGAAAGGTTGATTAAAAAGCTTATAGAAATACTCGAAAATAATGTTCCTGGGATTACAAAGAATCAGAAAAACCTTAAAATTTCCCAACCTCAAATTGACGCCATTCTTAAATGGATTGAAACGCAACCCATCGCAATTGAACAGAGACGACATCTTAACAACTACCTTTCAAAACTATTGCAGAATGGGTATCAAAATCTTGAATGGGACTGCGTAAGCGTACCGCTTATACTGTCGATTCCTCGTGACAAAAACCTGCTAATTCATCATCAGCTTCCTAAATTGGAAGATGTACGGCAAGAAATTAAAATCTTCAATGAGACTCTCATTAAGCCAACCCCTTTTAGCATAAATGATAATAATATTAAAAGCTTATGGACGTGGGGACAAATATTAGTTTCTGCTGTATTACACGGTGGGCTACTGAATACCAAATCACTATTAGCCTTCCTGGTTGAGCCGCATCCAAAATTGTATAAAAAAATGGTGTGGGTCAGTTTATTCGGAGATAACTTTCCAGCATGGGTTAAAAATGAAGGGCCCTTGAGGCAATGGTTTATCGACCCAACCACTCTTCTGTTGGTTAAAAATGCAAAGTTAAATGCCATCAATCCGATTCGGTTTCAGTCAATAGATGAGGTAAAAGAATGGGCTATTAAGTGTTTAAACGTATTTTTCAGGAAGAGTTCTCCACTTCTTGGTTTTCAACACACACCGATTACTTCACTCTATCAGTGGATTGAACGTTACCAATTACGTGCCGCTTTAATACTCCCTCCATACCTTTTAAATTATGCATGTAATCGGGAGATTGCAACTGCCCTATCAGACAATAACTTTGTTAGGCTTTTCGAGGGCAAGTATTTATTTGCCATTCCACCAAATGAGTTAAATGAAAAATATGAACCTACTCACAATAGCATCACCAAAAATCGTAAATTAATACCAAAGCAAGTCTTTGAAATGGACAAGGAGATTCGAGGTGTGTTGTATCGCGAGATAGATGAAAAGAACGATAAAGCCAGTGTAATAGTACCAGCCTTAAATAAAATTGTTGAAAAGTACAAGCAAGATGTACCAGAGTCAATGGAGGCATTGACACTTTGGCTGAAGGATAAAATTGGGAAGAAAGAAATTAAGCAAAGCTCAGCTTATGAATACTACTCATCAATCTCAATGCCACTATTTCAACACTTGGATTCCAATTCATTAGAAGCCACGCCAAATGATCATTTTATCTCTATCTACGAGTGCATATTGGAGGCCGCAGATGCTTCTTCAACTAAGCAAGGGCTTTCGCAGCGACTAAAGCAATTTCATCAATATCTTGTATTGAATTACAAAGTCTCTCCGGTTGATTTTCATACTATCGATGAAGATTGCTATATCTCATCAGCAGACGCCAATCTAATCACCTATCATGAATATAAAGAAATTTTTTCTAAAATAAACACAAATATATCAGGTCGTTTTTCCAAAGCTGCGCTATGCATGCTAATTCTTGGCTACCGCTGCGGTCTACGTATTAACGAAGAGATGAATCTAAGATTTTGTGATTTCCAAGTCAACTGGTCATTGTCAATAGAGAAAATTGTCAAATACCCAATGACAATGCTCATTCAAAATCATGCATACAACACTTTAAAAACCGTTGAATCTAGAAGGATTTTACCTTTATATTTATTAGTTCCGGAGGCTGAACTCACCGTTTTATTCCGGTATCTTAAAGAAGAGTTAGCCCTTGGCAAATCAGATCATAAAAGATTCATTTTTGCGGAAATCCCAGACAACCCAAAACGCCATAACCGGGCGTTAGTATATGCTTTCTTAAACCCATATTTACGTTCGCAAACTAAAGATAGTCGACTTCGATTCCACCATCTTAGACATAGCTTTATCAACAACTTAATGTTACATCTTTTAGTATCTAGAGAACGCTTGAACTTATTGCATAGCTGTGACCCATTCTACGAATCGCTTAAAGAAAGACTTGAGCGAGACGGCAATTATCAACGATCCACCCTTTTTCAAATTGCAGAGTGGGTTGGTCACTCCAGTCCGCGAACAACATTTGCAAGCTACACGCATGTCTTGGATTTCATGCTTTTCGATGCGCTTTATACCCATAGTTACAACCATGTTAAACGCGATTTAAAATTGGATGGGGTTTTTTGTGAAGATGTGGATCCTGCAACAATTATTGCTCATCAACTTGGTTTAACGAAGGATCAATTAAAACGGCAAATTCGCAAACAGACTACATTTATCCAATTTATAGCACATCGTAAACCAAGGATTGAAGATTATAAATCATACTTAAAAAAGAATTTCGTTTTAGACGTCAAATGGTCTAATGCTCAATTGGATTTAAAAACTATTGAAAATATGCAATTTCATGACTGGGTCCTATTAATTAACCAGAAGCTTTCAAAACGTACTTTTGCGGATATTTTTTCTATTCTCAATGTCGCACCCATCGACTCTATGGTGCTAGATGAGGAATTCTACCGAGTCTTCAAACCGATAAAGGGTAGTCGATCAAAACAGTCGGCATTGACCGCACCATTAGAACTGCAGAAATGTATGTTAGAAAACACCCCTGATAAATTTATTTATTTCCCAACCATCCCCAGAGGGGATGAATATGAACACAGTAAAACAATTTACGGAAATCTGAAAAGGCTTTACAAAATAAAACCTGCTGAAGTATCAAAGCACTTACAAATGTTTATAGATAATTTTAATTTAAATCAAAAGGAAATTAGATTCGACCGGACAGAATCAAAAGGAAATATTTATAATTTTATTCGTTTTTTGAATCAAATTATTCCAGAAGAAATCACCATCAAACTTAATGAGAATCAATATAAGGATGTTTCAAACTACAAATCATCTCTCAAGTTATATGTTCAGTATGGAAAAATCCAGCAATCAGCATACTCGTATAGATTTGCTATGATGATTTTTTATCTTGAAATTAGTTTAGCAAAAAAAACATTAAATTGACTTTCTGATTTCCAGATTAAAAAAATACTATGTATATGAGTGCGGTTTATTTGAACATTAGCCCGCGCACTCCGCTTTTTAGCCGAGTCCGGCCCTGCTTCTTGGAAAAATACTGGAAACTGAGCAAGGTACATACGGAACTCACCGAAAACTCTTTCCCTAACAAATAAAAACGGGAGCCATTGCTCCCGTTTTTATTTCAATCAAGATGGCTACATCCTGCCGTAACTATCTTCAAATCACACAATATCATCCCCACCAAGATAACTGCCTGATTGCACTTCAACTAGTTGAGCCTTACCATAATTCTAAGTATTTTTTTGAGGGCCTTGAAAGACTGCTTTCCAAGTCTTTTTCGCTCATCGTATCCAATTGGAAACTATTGTTAAGCTCACCAAATCCTGAAGTACCTAGACCAAGTCTATTATCTTTGAAACGAAAACCTAGGCTATAGAGAATGGTAGGAAACATCGAAAAGCTATGTATATCTTCCCTATTTTTACTCGGGGTATTTGAAATTATGAATTTGTTATAAACTGTCCTATTTTCTTCCTTCAATAATTTTGGGTAAACTGAGTTAACCATTGCTAGGTGGTCCCCAAATATGACTATATTTGTATTTTCCAAGTAACCATTCATTGACATATAGTGAATGAAATCAGCTAGCATGTCTGAAGTACACTTAACAATTCCGGTGAACTCAGTAACTCCTTTTTGTTTGCAAGTCTGACTAATGTGACCTTCAGGATGGTGTGTGTCAACAGTTAAAATATTTAGGTTATACGGCTTATTGTTTTTTTCTAACTCACTAACTTTTATTTTTGCCTTAGAAAAGAGAGTGTCGTCATACAAGCCCCAACCGTTAAAGGTTTTCTCTCCCAATGCTTTCCATTCCTCCACACCGTAGCGTTCACTATATGCATGTTCTTCAAAGAATTTGCCTTTACCAGCAAATGATAATGACGCTCCACCCATGAAGATATTTCTATAACCATACTCATTTAGAATGTCGCCTAAACAAACAGCCTTACCAAGATATGTCTTAACTTTTTCACCTTGTCGATTTTCATCTATTAAAAAGATGGACTTTAGTGGAATACCGCACTGTGTAGATACTATGCCAGCCATAGTCCACCCCGTGCCAGATGTTTGTCTGTAGTTCTTAAATGTAATGGCGTTTACAGTCTTTTTATTAATTGAGTCCAATAAATCTTCACCGAAAATTTTTTTATTGGAATATGTGTTCTCTAGCGATTCCACATAAATTAACACAAGATTTTTCTTCTTTCCTTTATGGGTAATGGATACTGGTGCGATATAGTTATCCTCAATAAATTTACTTTCATTCGAATTTAATAAGTAAGACCAGAAGGTAACTTTAGATAGTAAAAATATTGCTGATATTACTAATAAGGTCAATGGGAGTTTTGCCTTAAAAGTAAACAAGGATAATTTGTAAATACTAACCCAAGACTTTTGGCGTAGCCCTGTCAGAAGTTTTTTAGATGAATTCAGCGTTACATCAGACCCCGTAATGCTCAATGATGTGATAAACCTTTCATAGAAATACACTAGCCCTGCTGGAATTGTTGGGAAAATTATGCAATATCTGATAAAACTCTTAAGCAGCCCTGTATCTGTATCTAAGAGCCCTTCTGAACCAAACTGCAAATGGTAAAGAACCTGCTCAAAACTAGGCTCGCCAAATTTTCGACTTATCCAAAAACCCGTGGCAAGCATAAAAAACCCTATCCAGTACAATGAAAACTTCGTGGTTACTAGCACTGTTCTCTTAATTCGCTTTCTCATGGGTTCATTATAAAACAATGTGTAAATAACTGTTAAATTTTGGGGTATTTTATTACACTAAGCTGGGCAGGTTTTTTCAAAAACATCTGCGGAGAGTGGACACTAAAATAGATTTTAATATTCCATTTTAGTGTAACAGATATAAAAAATGGGAGCATCAGCTCCCATTCAATTTATTAATATAAATTTTTTGGTTAAGTTTAGCTATTTTTACGACGACGTGCCATAAAACCAATCATACCAAGCCCTGCAAGTAACATAGCGTAGGTTTCTGGTTCAGGCACAGCTGTTATATTAACGGATATGCTACCACTGTTATCTCCATTGTTTTCATCAAAATAGAACAATCTTAAATTTGTCGTTCCGGCAGCAGCAGTCCCTGTAAAACCAGTACCAATTAAGAAAAAATTACTAGGAGTAGTATCCCATGCACCAACTAAGGCACCGTAAGGTGCTACTAGTCCACCTTGAGACCAATTAGAAAACAATTGACCAATCTGTGTACCAGGTGTACCACTAGGTAAGTCACCATTTGTGTCAACTGCACCAGTTGCAAACAAATTACCAGTAAGACCATTCGCGTTAGACCAACGCGGCAAAGCACCAGCATTCCATAAATCTTTCGTATCTACAGATATGCTGAAAGTATCGCCAACATTAAATGAAGCTACAATAACCCCAGCACCATCAGTTGTAGAATTGAATTTAGCATCTACCGTATAAGTTGCAGCTGTTGAAATGCCTGGAATCATCACGGCTAGCAACAGAGTTAATCCCACTAATTTGTTTTTCATTTTAAATATCTCCAATTTGTTATTTTATTTTTTAAAATTTTCAAGCTACCGGACAATTGCCCAATTAAATCATTATGTAAACCTACTCACAATAGCCCATTGGGGTGAATTTACTCGTTCACGATTAAGACCTGCCATAACTATCTTCAAATCGCACTATATCATCTTCACCAAGGTAACTCCCCGATTGCACCTCAATTAGATGCAGGGGTAATGCGCTTGCGTTTTCTAAGCGGTGTTTCACACCAACAGGAATATAAGTTGATTGATTTTCAGCGAGCTCCTCTGTTTTGCCATCTCGCGTGACTAGTGCTGTTCCACTGACAACTACCCAATGCTCGGCACGTTGCCTATGAAGTTGTAATGAAAGCTTACCACCTGGTTTAACCATAATCCGCTTCACCTGAAAACGCTCTCCTAAATCAATACGTTCATACCAACCCCAAGGGCGATAAACTCTTATGTGTGTTTGGTGTTCACTCCGCTCATGGCGTTTGAGGTAATCCACCACCTTTTTAACATCTTGTGAATTATCCTTATGCGCCACCAACACAGCATCAGGCGTTTCAACAATTATCAAATCTTTTATACCAATCGCAGCTACAACTCGGCTTTCTGCGCGCACTAGGGAATTCTGCACTTGCTCTACAATCACATCTCCTCGCAAAGAGTTACCATTACCATCCTTACTCTGTACATCCCATAGTGCTGTCCATGAGCCAACATCGTTCCACCCCATATCAACTGGTACAACAGCAGCCAGTTCAGTTTGCTCCATGACAGCGTAATCTATCGAGTCCGAAGGCGATTCTGCAAATGCTTCCTCATCCAGTCGACAAAAATCTAAATCTTGGAAACTATTGTCGTAAGCGAGTTTTGCCTGTCTGTGAATTCTAGGTTTAAATTTTTCCAATTCTGCTAGATAAACGTCTGGTTTAAATAAAAACATGCCGCTATTCCAGAAAAAATCCCCACTTTGAAGATAACCTTCAGCGGTCTTCAAATCAGGTTTTTCAACGAAACGATTGACTGCAAAACAACCTTCAGCGTTATTAAGTGAGGCACCGGATTGTATATATCCGTAACCAGTTTCTGGGCTATTGGGTAGAATGCCAAAAGTCACTAGATGCCCAGCTTCAGCAGCAACCGCTGCATGAGAAACGGCTTTTTCAAAGGCATCAATGTTAATTATCACATGGTCAGAGGGCAACACCAATATTAGTGCATTTTCCTCAGCAGCCAAGGCTAAAGCCGCAACGGCGATTGCTGGTGCCGTGTTACGACCCAAGGGTTCTAAAATAATCGATTTAGGTGAAATATTCAGCTCACGCAACTGTTCAGCGACTAGAAAGCGATGTTCATTTCCACATACCACTATGGGTGCATCTATTGTTGCCCAGCCAGATAAACGCTTTAGCGTCTCTTGTAGCATTGAGTCCGTTGATATCAAAGGCAAAAATTGTTTTGGAAAGGATGACCGAGAAAGCGGCCATAGGCGCGTACCAGACCCACCGGATAATATAACAGGGATAATTTTCAACAAGTTATTACCTTATAAAATAATTTTTAATATATTGATGGACGCTGTCAGACAACATCGCATCTACAATAGACACCCATTTAAATTCCAAATGTTGCGCATCAGCAATTGGCAACGCATAATCTGCTGGCACTTCAATTTTATAGGCTAGCACTACGTAGTGCGTCGACACTCCAATATCGCCAGCAAAACAATCATCATACATGTGCTCATACGCGCCATGAAAAACTGGTTGCAAGTCTTCGTTATCCAGTAATGCTGCAATCCCTAATTCTTTTTCTGCAATTCGTACTAGCGCTTGCTCAATTTTTTCATTTTTAAGAATTCGGCCACCTGGCACAAACCAATAACCCTGAGCAGGCCTGTTATTACGCAAACCTAACAATATATCTTTACCGCCACGCACCAACAAAATATCAACGGATACTAAAGGCGTAGCCTTTACTATATCAATGAAGGTTTGTATATTGAGCATAATTAATAGCTATTTCTATCTGTTGCTTGGCCTAGAAATTTCGCAATGGGTCAAAAACTAGCTAAATTCAGCAATTAACTTCAGACTTTCTTGCACCAAATAGCTTGCCCGCTCTTGACTATCGGCCTCAGCATAGCAGCGTAACTCTGGAGCATTACCTGATTGACGAAAATGAACAATTTCGCCGTTTTTCATCAAAACACGCAAACCATCAGTCTGATCTATTTTATAAGGTAACCCACATAAGAGTTCAAAAAATTCTCCAATAGTCTCCATAGAGTTAGCCAGCTTGCCTAGCACCTTCTGACTCGCATCCTGAGAGAAAGCTTGCAGACGATCGCTAGCGGTATAGCGGGCAGGTAAACTATTAGGCAATTGTGAAATTGCACAGCCATTTTCTTTTGCCATGACCAACAGCGCCAAAATCGGCAATATCGCATCTCTAGTCATTAAGGGAGTTAGCGCTTTACCATATTTCTCAACTCTAGAGCCTAATAAGAATCCGCCATTGGCTTCAAAACCTACTACATGAGATCGCCCAGTTGCCAATGCACTTTCAATACCTTCTATCACATAGGGTGAGCCTATTCGCGTGCGAATGACGTTATGAAAGACACCACTCAATTCTATAACGGTATTACAGCTTACAGGTGCAACCACTGTTTGAGCCCCTAAATATTCGGCGCAAAGCGTACATACCACGTCACCACGCAACCAATTTCCATGTTCATCACCAATCAACGGACGGTCTGCATCTCCATCTGTCGACAATATTGCATCAAACCCGAATTCTTTTGCCCATAGTCTGGCTTGCTTGGCATCTGCATCACTTACCGCCTCGGTATCAATGGGAACAAACTCTTCTGTTCTACCTAAAGTAATTACCTCAGCCCCGAGTGTTTCCAGAACCCTTCTGAGAAAATCCCGCGCTACACTTGAATGCTCATAAAAGCCTAACTTAAAACCTGATAAGCAATTATTGGGGAAGAAACTTAAGTACCTGTCGATATAAAGTTGCGCCGCATGAGTATTTAGCTCTGGCAAAGGTGGCATTGAAATTTGAGGAGGAATTGTGACAACCTGACGGCAAATATCTGCCTCATCAGCCTTGGTGATTTCACCATTGGCACCATAAAACTTAATACCATTACGATCAAACGGAATATGGCTACCCGTCACCATAATGCCCAACACTCCCTTAGTCTGTGCGTAGTAAGCAAGTGCGGGAGTAGGAATACTGCCACAAAAGTCTGATGTAAACCCTGCTCTTTCCAGCGCCAATACACAAGCACGCACAATATATGGGCTACTTGGTCGCAAATCCATCGCTATCGCTACAGAGCCTTTGGTGCCTTTAGAAACAACCTGCAAGAACGCCTGCACATAAGCAAAACAAACTTCTGGCGTAATTTCAGAAACCAGCCCGCGTACGCCGCTTGTGCCAAAGCGTACCCCAGTGGTATCCATTAAACTTTGAATGGAAATTGATTTTTCAATTAATTGAATAACCTATCCTTTTAATTATCTTACTTAATTTTAATTAGACTTTAGAACTTGGCAACCACTTGGTGAGCAAAATCTCATACTTGAACAAAATATGGTCCCATGTAAATTTTTCATGATAGCGCTCAAAAATACCGGCTCGCATCCTTTCAAGCTTGCCTTCAGTTCCAATCACTCTATCGAGAATTTCAGAAAAATCTTGGGCATTTTTGAAATAACAAGCTAACTCGCCGGCCACCCAACGATTAAAGAAATTATCATTTGCAATGACTGCGTTACCCGCTCCCATCGCCTCAACCAGAGAAGGGTTAGTACCACCCACCTGATGCCCGTGTATATACGCTACGCTGTGAAAACGAAGTGCTTGCACCACACTTTGATCATAGATAGCGCCAACAAACACAACTTCATCACTTGCAGTAGCCTTAACCGCCTGATGATACGGATTAGATTCTTTAAAGTTACCGAGAATTAACAGCTTATAACCTCTACGCTTTAATGAAAAACCAGTTACTATTTCTAAAATGGAGTTTTCAGGTTCAGGACGAGCAATAAGTGAAAAATATTTACCAGGTTCCAACCCTAAAGCACGTATCGGCTCCTCAGGTGCAGCTGTAATCTCATCTGAGCCATAAGGGATAATCGTAATTTTCTTGCCATTGACACGTGTTTTCAGGTGTTCAGCAATTAGTGGATGATCTGCAACTAAGTGGTTTCCGAACCAACAGCCCAGCCAATCATTGACATAGAACCAAGCCTTTGCAACTACTCCCCACTTCCCACGTTGCCACTCAATACCATCCATGTTAATAATGTTTGGTACACCTTTAAGGCGAAATAGGGCACAAAAAATGGCTGTGTTATAGCCTAAAGTTAAGCAAAGATCACCGAACTTAGCCGCATGAACTGTTGCTTTCCAGTCAAAAATGATTGTACCTTTGGAGCCTTCTTGCTCAACAGGTATATGAACCCGATCAACACCCTTCCAAACATCTTCGTATATATCACCAGCCGCATCTTCTTGGCAATAAACTATAACGCGCCATCCCTGTTTTACTAGGTAGAGCGCTAAATGTTCAGCAAAAGTTTCAAAACCACCATGAGCTGCAGGAACGCCACGAGTGCCCAGTATTCTTAAAGTTCTATTCATCTATTAATCATTCATACAATTATGTATAAGATTCACTAGAAGTTTCTAGGAGCGACTGCAGTGAATTTTAAAGTTAAGTTAACTGTTTCTTAAATTTCTTAATGACTGCAAAAACAAAACCATAACAATCAGTTAATTAGGAAGAAATTAAACGCTAAAAGCATAAATCATACCACATATGAAAACTAATATCATTGCATTGAAAATAATATTCTCCATTTTAAATAGGGTTAAATAATACACAAAAAAACTCGAGAATTAGAAAAAAAAATTAGGAAATTAAACTGCAGAAATAGCAGTCAGAATAATTGGAAAGTCTTTTGGAATATCTACTTCTTTTGCACAGTTGATCTATTCTCAATAACACAAGTTTGTCATTTGGAATTTTTTGACATTTCAGCGCGCAACAGTTTTATAACTGGTGCATTAAGAGAACGGCGCGTTGCCTGAGGATCCTCAGAGGCTATCTCAGCATCCCAACCTGGCCAACCGCGATATTCATGGTATGTCCAAGACCAGCCGTACTTACGAAATAGCTCAATGCAATCTGAGATGTATCTTTGCTGGGATCCATTCGGTGCCCACCTAACACAACTAAACTCCCCTACATATATTGGCAATTTATAACGCAGCTGAAAATCAATAACATGCCTCAAGTCAAACTCCATCTGCCTGATATTCCAAAATGTTGCTCCTCGCTCAGCATCCCACTTCCCAAGTCCCATCCCAATACTTGCTGGGTAAGGAATGGTTCGAATCCAAGAAGCATTCACTTTCTGATGCGTAATTTCATGAGGTGTATAGTAATGAATGCTGTAGACTATATTTGAATCATTAAGTGGAACTAATCCTTTTAGCCCTATACTCTGACCTCCACCTACTCCCTCATAAATAATTGGCAAGGTTATTCGTTCTTTACGAATCACATCTATTGCCTGCTGAGCGAGCGAACGCCAAGTTTCATGAGTATCCACAACATCATTGCTGGGCCACGGTGGATTAGGTTCGTTTAAAAGATCTAAACCTGCGATTACTGGATCATTTCCAAATACTTTTACAAACTCCCTCCAGTTATCAACAAAACTCTTACGTAAAGATTCATTTTGCCAAAAACTACTCTGCCCAGAATCTTGGAAGTCCCCAACGACAATCAAACGAACACCTTTCGTACGAGCTATATCCAGAACATGTTTTAAAGCAACAACATCATTCGGTGCAAGTTGATATCCTACACATTTATTGCATTTAGTAAAATGAAAGAATATTCGGCCTACATTTGCACCAGTTGAAACAAGAGAATTAAAATATGCCAAGTCTCTATTATTTCTTTCAGAACCAATTACAAAACCTTTTAACCCTCCATATAAGAACTGATTTGCTGAAATTTCAGTCAATGCTCTAGGCGGTGTTGCTGAATTAGAAAGTAGAGGATAAAAAGTCAGCCCAGCACCTATCTGCAAAAAGCGACGGCGAGATATTCTGCTCATTTAAATTTTTCCTTATTATTCGATATTGCAGCAAGAAGAAACCCGCTCGCAAGTAAATATGGGAACATGTCCCCTTTATTAAAGGATCCGGAGATAAGCCAAGTCGTAATGGCTAAAGTAAAGGTACACGCCTGAAGTAAACGGGCAGGGGCTGATTGAATCCTATCAGTAACCTTAATCACAACTCTGCGACCAATTAAATAAAACCATACTAGAACATACGAATAGAGAAATACTGCAATAATTCCTCCTTTTACTAATAGATAAATATAACCATTATGAAAAACAGGGATAAAGCGTGTTGGTTCAGCTCCACCTAATTTCATATTAATGCCAAGATCAACCTGAGCACCAAAGCCTTGACCAACAATCCACCGATATGGTGAACCTGACTCAACGTAATGAATAGCTCTAGCTGTTTCATAACCACGCCAATTAAGGTTAATACTTCTGAAGTCGCTATAATCTTCAATGTTAATCTCATCTAAAGACCGCACCAACTTACCTATAAAAGTTCTCTCACTTTGGGTTGAATCCTTACTAATCAATAAATTCAAAGACAAAATTAACAATAGCGCCAAACCTATTAACGCACCAATCCAGAGCCAATCTTTACGGCCAAAAATACCAGTGGCCGCCAGCAACCCTATAACAGCGATAACTAACATAGTACGGGAGAAGCACGCAATAATTGCGGTTGAGCAAATAATAAAACTTAAATATGCTAACCAACGGGGCAAGTTAAGTTCTTTATTCCACCTGCCATAATATGTACAAAGTATTGAAAAGGCCAATACCGATGCATAATAACCAGTACCTGCATTTTGACGTATCTTAGTTGATGTGCTAATTAATAACTCTGGGTGAAAAGCGAATGAACTTAAATAGTACAGGGACAACAAAGTCCCGCCAATCACAAAAGCTCGCATACCTCTCATAATATCGGGCATACAAAGATAAAAAACATATCCTACACTCATAATTATTGCAGGATTGGCGACATACCAAACATCTTTCAAATAAAGGTATCGTTCTGCCCCGGCGCCAGAAGCTAATCCAATGAGAATTATTAAACCAAATGGAAAAATTGCGCTAAACAAATTTTGGGGAAACTTCTTGCGCCCACCTATCCACACGATTAGAGATAACAATAACAAATAGGTATTCATTCCTGTTAAAAAACCTGGCGGAAAAATAACAGTAAAAATTAACAGTAATACTATTGAATTTGCTGGCCAAGTAGGAACTTGCTTTAAAAAAGATTTTTCATCTAACCTAGTCTGATACTGACTCATTTTTGAGTATCTATTACTTTCAAAAAGGTTGCTAAAAAACGGTCTGTTAACTTATTAAGAGTAAACTCCGCTTCAAATCTACTTTTTGACACCTTGCCCATATTAATCCGCAATGCATCATTGTTTAATAATTTTTCTATAGCAATTGCTAATGCTTGAGAATCACGGGGTGTGAAAGTAAAGCCTGTAACACCATCTTGTACTATTTCAATTAGGCCACCAGAGTGGGAAGCAATTACGGGCCTCCCTATAGCCATTGCCTCAGCTGCCACCAGCCCAAAAGACTCTGGCTCTGTTGATGGTACGCAAATAATATCTAATGCGGCATATGATGGCCATACATCTTTGCTATAGCCTAGCAGTTGAACACGGTTACGAATGGGCGATTGTGCTATACGCTCTTTAAGCTGCAATTCAAAATGCTCTTGGCCTGACGGGGCACTGCCGGTAAATATAACTGAAAAATCATTTAAGCCTTTTATATGCAAAATCTCTGCTGCTTCTAATAATAGGCTGTGCCCCTTTAGGCGGTTAATTCTACCCACCAGCCCTATTGCAAGGCGCGCACCTTGTGGGTGATAGTGTTTATATAATTCGGCAACTTTAATTTCATCAATTGTAGCTGGTGTACTTACCCCATTCCAAATCACTGTCATTTTTTTAGTGAGGCTTGGTAACACTTTTGCTAGCCATTGATATGTTGCGTTTGAGTTACACACTACATGGTCAGCAAACATTTTTAACAATATTGGAAATAACTTAGCCGCTACCCATGGGTGCTCTATGATTTCATGCACATGCCATAAATGAGGCACTTTTCTGCTAAATGACCATAAAGCACCGCCAAGCACTGCCAAAGTATTTGAGTGAACAATATCCACTTTTCTTTCACCAAATACTTTGTCATATGCTTGAAGTGCTGGCTTAATTTCAAGCGCTAAATTAAACAGGCCTTTTGGGCTGAATCGCGCTCGAGTGAGCTTAAGCATGGGCAGTGTGTGATACTCAATACCACGAGTGCTAAATTCTCTTGTAATAGGGCCCTCATCTGGCAAAAGTACCACAACTTGTGCGCCTGATTTCTGCATGCCTTCTGCCACGTATAGCAATATCTTATCTGAACCATACATATCGGATGACTGGTGAAAGAAAGCAATCAATTTACCTTTTAATGGTTGGTCCTGAGTATTCATATTCGTTTCACTATTATTTACACTTGGCGGACTGCATCAGCACGCCCTTCAATATCAGTTAGGCTATAACGGCCACCCATATTGGCCACCTCAAATTCTACATAGTGAGGAGTTTCATCAATTGCAAAACGATATTGCGCATTTTGCAAGCGGTAACCTCCGTTGATAAATCTTTCAATACGGCGCCCTAACAATACTATTTGTCGCATTACTTGGGTTTTAAACGCACCATTTGCCAATCTAATTGATTCAGCTTCTTGCTCCATTTGTGGGTGTATACTTAAATTAGTACCATCTATTCCAAATAGCGATAAATATTCAGGAATATGCTGAATTACTGCACCAGATGCAGCAAGACGCAGAATTAAATCTTTATCAGCTGCATAGCGGTATTGGCAATCAAGTTTAAGTAAACCCTTTTCCCACAGGTGTCTACGAAAAAATAACGTTGCTGAGGCTGTGTTTAAAAAACTGTTGGTTACATAAATGCTGCGAAATGGAATTTCTCGTCTTAGCGCCACAGGTCTACCTTGTTCATCAACCACGATATAGTCGCCAAAAACTACGTCCACCTTTGGGTTGGCATCAAAATATGCTTGTACTTTCTCTAGCGCACCTTGCAAATATTGCTCATCTGAATTCAGCCATGATAAAAACTCACCTCGAGAACGAGACCAAGCACGGTTAATTGCATCGTACATACCAGCGTCACGTTCACTGATTGATTTAATTCCAGTTTGAGTTAGTAGCCATTCTGGCGTTCCATCTGTTGATTGAGCATCTTGCACAATATGTTCTAGAGCAATACCTTTTTGACCACGAATAGAGCCAACGCATCGCTTGAGTTTATCAAGTGAATTGCGGGTAGGGGTTGCAATAGAAAATCGTGGTTGCATATTGTTATCAAATTATTTAAGTGAAATATTGTTGCTCATTAAGCGTTCTAGTTCTAGGGGCTGAATAGAGCCATTTGGTGAGATTGTTTTAAAAATAGTCTCAATTTCTTTATCCAATTTATTCCACCACTGAAGCTTTAATAACATACTGACTGTTTTTTCGTCAAATCTATAACGAAATACTCTCGCGGGACTACCAACTGCAATCGCATATGGGGGAATGTCTTTAGTAACTATTGCCCCAGCGCCAATCACTGCACCATCTCCAACTGAAACTCCGCTCATCAGCAAGCTGTTAGCTCCAATCCAAACATCATTACCGAGTACTACAGGACTTAATTCATCAAAGTCTGGAATTTTTGCAATATGGAGTAACGTTTGATCTCCAGATGAATAAAAAGCAGGATGCGTTGATAAAAAATTTGTTGGGTGCCGGCCTAATCCAATTTTTGCTCCTTGCCCGATACTGCAAAATTTACCTGTGATGACTTTAGATAGTGTGGCATCAGTTATGTAACTGGCTCTGCCTATTTGACTTGAATATATGCATGACCCACTATGTAGGTTTACATATTCCTCAAATTGGCAGTCTTGTGTTGCATAACTAGAAATATGAGCTCTAAAACCGCGTATTCGCTTTGCTATTTGTCTTCTACGAAATAAAATCCAAATCAGTCTGTCAGGTATCATTTTGTAATCCAAATTCTTGCCCTGGTATTAAGTCGACTCCATGGCCATAGCGCTCGTGTTTGCATCCATCCTATTTCACGCAATTCATAAAACATAAAAGACGCAAGGTACCCTGATATAAAATAGGATGCGACTGTTGTTATTGCAGCACCCATTGCCCCAAGGCTTGGAATTAGTGCAAGATTCATTAAAACATTTACGAATAAACCTAAAACTGTGACTATTGGGGCATATCGTTGCAATCCAATTGCGGCAAACCAGCGGTGACGCGCTGTATTCATTGCAATTGCAACACAACTCCAAGCATGCAAATAAAATATTTGTATTGAGGACTGATAACTTTCACCAAACACAAATTCTATTACTGGCCTAGCGAGCAGTACAGAAACAATAGTGGCTATTAGCGACCCACCTACCGCCAAATCAAATAACATTTGGCCGTGCTTGGAATCGTTTTGTTCAGAATCAAGAAAACGCTTTGCCAAAGCCGGGTAAGCTGAATCAATTAAAACTATTGGCACCATATACAGTACCTCTGATAGTTTTTGTGCAAGGCTATAAATACCCGTTTCAGTATTTGTTGATAGATAGCCAAGCATAACAACATCAATTTTCATGTAGGCAACTACAGCGACCGCACTTAGCAAATAAGGCCAACTCTCAACTATTAATAATTTGGCTAGCTTTTGATTTACCGAAAGGCGGTTTAACGTCAGTCTTTTTGTTGCATATAAATAAACACCAATTAAACCAATGCTAGTTAACAACGCTTCCAGCGTAATAGTCCAGGCAAGTGCAACCACACCTAACCCCATTACAATACATATTACTTTAGCTGCTACAGCAAGCAGCGTACCTAAAGTACGGGCAGTTGCAGGCAGAAAAGCAGATGTGTTAGCCTTAAACCAATAATCGAAAATAGTTGGTGCATTTACAAAAATACTCAAGCTAACAATTACTGAAACCCATAGCGTTGTGGGTTCATTTTGTTTTAAACTAAATATCAAGCCAACTGCCAATAGCAGCAATAATAGACCAGCAAGAGTTCTTATAAATAACACTGTTCCAAGCACTTCACCTGGCCTTTCAGTTTGTGTTAAACGCAAAATGACGGGGGTATCAAACCCCATTGTGGCAACAGATAAAAAAATTGCCACGAGTGCTGAGGCAAAGTTGAGTATGCCGAATTGGCTAGGCCCTAAATGGCGCGCAATCCAAAACGAAACTGCTGCAACTGCAGTAAGCCGAATTAAATTTTCGAGCAAAAGTACAATACTACTGGTTGCAATTTGGCGCGCGCCTATTTTCATACACCATCTTTATTATAATTTACTTTTTCGCGGTATAAAAAATCTTGGTATGAGATACTTAAACCAGCAGTTAAGTTAGTTGATGCTTGCCAGCCTAGTTGCTTTAAACGTGAAACATCCATCAATTTTCTCGGCGTGCCATCAGGCTTTGTGGTATCAAAAACCAAATCACCAGAAAAACCAACAACGTCTCTTATTGTTTGCGCTAACTCTTTAATTGTTACGTCATGGCCCACACCAATATTAACCACAGGCGCTAAGCCATCATTACGGTCGGCCGCAAGCAATGGTTGAAACTTAGGGTCAGGCAAAGACATTAAATACACACATGCATCTGCCATATCTTCGCTATACAAAAATTCACGCTTTGGCGTGCCTGTTCCCCACACGGTTACATTGGGGTTGTGTCTGAGCTTAGCCTCATGAAAGCGGCGTATCATCGCGGGGATAACATGGCTATTCTCTTGGTGATAATTGTCACCGGGGCCATATAGGTTAGTTGGCATAACAGCCAGATATTGGGTGCTATATTGGCGATTGTATGCCCAGCATTGCTCAATTCCGGAAATTTTGGCAATGGCGTATGGGCGATTAGTTTCTTCAAGTGCCCCAGTAAGAAGATGCTCTTCTTTCATGGGTTGCGGTGCAAACTTGGGGTAAATGCAGCTAGACCCAAGAAATAATAAGCGCTTTGCCTTATTTTCATAAGCGGCATGTATTACATTTGTTTGAATAGCTAGGTTAGCCTGAATAAACTCGGCTGGATATGTGTTATTGGCATGGATGCCACCAACTTTTGCTGCTGCCAAAAACACATATTTTGGTTTTTCTTGGAAGAAAAAATTAGTCGTGGCTGACTGATTAGTCAAATCAAGTTCAGCATGTGTTCGAGTAATTAAGTTGGTGTAACCTTTACTTTGCAGGTTACGCAATATTGCAGACCCAACTAGGCCTCTATGGCCAGCAACGTATATTTTTGCATTTTTCTCCATAACTGATAGCTACTCGTGATAGTCGTAGGCAGCGTATCCATGCTTTTTAACCAACTCGTCACGCTCAGCACTTTTAAGGTCTTCACGCACCATTTCAGCCACAAGCTCATGAAATGTGGTTTTGGGTGTCCAGCCTAGTTTCTCTTTAGCTTTGTTCGGGTCGCCCAATAAAGTTTCAACTTCAGTTGGTCGGAAATAGCGCGGGTCAACTTTTACAATCTCTTTACCATTTGCATCAATGCCAACCTCATCAACACCTTTGCCTTGCCAGCGAATTTCAATACCAAGTTCTTTAGCTGCGATTTCAACAAATTGCCGAACGCTATATTGCACGCCAGTTGCAATCACAAAATCTTCTGGTTTATCTTGTTGCAACATCAACCATTGCATTTCAACATAGTCTCTTGCATGTCCCCAGTCACGTAATGAATCCATATTGCCTAAATACAAGCAATCTTGCAGGTTAAGTTTAATGCGCGCCAAAGCACGGGTGATTTTACGAGTGACAAAGGTTTCACCGCGAATAGGGCTTTCATGATTAAATAGAATACCGTTACACGCATAAATGCCATAAGCCTCGCGATAATTTACTGTTATCCAATATGCGTAAAGTTTAGCTACAGCGTAAGGACTGCGTGGGTAAAACGGTGTGGTTTCTTTTTGTGGAATTTCTTGTACTAAACCATAAAGCTCTGAAGTTGATGCCTGATAAAATTTGGTCTTTTTTTCTAACCCAAGAATACGAATGGCTTCAAGAATACGTAATGTACCGATTCCATCAGCGTTCGCTGTGTATTCTGGCGTATCGAAAGACACTGCAACATGGCTCATTGCTGCTAGGTTATAGATTTCATCCGGCTGAACTTGCTGAATAATGCGTATGAGATTTGTCGAATCCGTTAGATCACCGTAATGCAACACAAAATTACGGTTTGAAACGTGTGGGTCTTGATACAAATGATCAACCCTATCTGTGTTAAACAGTGAGGCACGACGTTTTATACCATGAACTATATAATTTTTTTTAAGCAAAAACTCAGCAAGATACGCACCATCCTGCCCTGTAATCCCAGTTATCATTGCTATTTTTTGTTTATTCTTAAGTGACATTACTATATTTTTCCTATCAATTTTGATCTCTCTGCTGATGGAACTGCACTCAGCAGTTCTCCAACAAATTTAGACTGTATGTTATAGGCCTCTGCACTGCTGCTTGAAAGTGAAGAAACTCTAAACAACAAGCCATCTGCTACTTTGCCTTGCAACCCGTAAAACAACCTAGCGAAACCTTGTTCTAGGTTACCTCGCAAGGGTTTCTCACCAATTCTTATCCAGTAAGTAATTGGCTCTACACGTTGCCCTTGATTTGCAACGATCCTCATTACCGGTATATCTCCTGCTGGAGTAGAAAGTAAGCCTTTTACCTTTGACTCAATTTTAAAACCTTGCGCCGCATAGCATGTTTCTGGTCGATGCACTTGAAAATCCCGACTCTGATTTCCTCCGTACGCAATGGACAGCATTACAAGTTGCCCATTTTCATTTCGGTAAGTCCGACTTAATGTCTGGTTGTAAATTATATCTAGTTGATTTGCCACTTCAGGATTAACAATCCCATTTGAAATGGTTTCATCAATTTTCCACTGGCCAAACTGTTTAGGTATTAATGATTCCAAATTAATTTTTGGCCCAGAATCAGCCATTCTTATGGTTGGTTTAAGAGCTATAGCAAGTACCGAGGCAACGACCATCAAAGCTAACAGAAAAATGTTTCTTGTTGAGTGATTCATGTTAACTGAACCTTGGTATGACTAAACCACCTTTTGCCAATGTATTGCAGTGTAGAGTCAACGCCCATAATCAAGGTAAGGGCTACGACAAACAACACCATTCCAGCGAAACCATGGACGAAGCCTTGGCCTACAGCATCACCAAAATAAAATGTCACAAGCGTGAGAACTATGACACGTATAACGTTAGCGGTGAACGAAATTGGAATAATAAGAATTGCTAACGTAATATTTCTAAAAAGCGAATCATGCCTGACGAGATTGAGATACAGCAGACCCAATGCCTCTAGTGAAATTAAAGTGTGCATCCCCGCACAAGCATCTGCTACAAGTAGCTGATATTGACCTATCTGAAGAATTACACCTGTTCTGGCTATTGGGTAATTAAACCAATATAAAATATGTTCAGCGATATACGAAACAGCCATTTTCATTGGCATGGTTACCGCATCTAAAAAGACTCCCGGCAGAGGAATCATAAAGAATATAAAAAATAGTGGAAACCACATTGCCTTAAGTGCGTTAAACCCTCGAGTGATCAGCAATAATCCAGAAAATACTAATATCTGGGAACCAATATCAAGTAATAAGATTTCTTGTGACCGACCAACTATATAGCTCAACAAACCAACTACTAGGATGATGCATCCTAAAACTGGTGATCTAGATTCCAGTGGTGAAAATTCTAAGCACTTACGATTTTGCCAAAATAAAAAAGCTACAACTATGAAAACAATTGGACCATGTGCCTGATCCTGATTACCCCATAGGCCATTTAGAAGGCCATAATAAGTTGGCACATACATTACAGACAAGCCCAAAAGGATAGGTCCCCATTCTCTTAGCCATGTGGGTATCGTCTTACCTTGATGAGGAAACATGCTGTTCAACACAGTCCTAAAAATCATTAATTACTGCGCCAACTACACTGGCACCAGTTACCGCAATTTGATTACGCACTTCAGTTATATCAGCAAGGCGTGTGTGATTTAGACGAGAGACTAATAATGCGCCGCCACTTCGCGCCACCGTGGCTTGTGCATCTGCACTAGCCGTGGCAGGTGCAGTATCTACAATCACAATGTCATATTGGTTTGCGGCCTGATTCATAAAATAGCTAAAACTTGCGCGATTTAGCAATTCTTGGGGGTTAGGTGGTATTGTGCCTGCGCCAACTACTGAAAGGTCTTGAAAATACTCAATTTTGCTAACAACATCTAAACCAGCACGACCAGCGAGAATATCTGAAAGACCGCGATTCTCTTTTAGGTTGAAAATAATATGCTGGCGAGGGTTGCGCATGTTTGCATCAATCAGCAAAGTACGCTCACCCAATTGCGAAAACATCACTGCTAAATTTGAAGCCAGGTAACTTCCTCCCTCACCGGCATTGGCAGTAACAACGGCTAATGATTTATTAGTCTCATTAAACCAACGCATCATCAATTGGCTACGCAATGCTCGCAAGGCTTCAACCTGCTGGCTAAACGGCTGGTAGGCAGCGACTAATTCTTCACTATAATTACCTTGCCCAGGTTGCAAATACGGGTAGTTAAATTGTAAAGCTAGCACCTGCAAAACATCTGCCTGAGTGATTAGCCCTAATTGCACTGCTGCATCACCAAATTGCAACCCTAGTTTTTCTTGGGCGCGTATTACTTTTTCTGCGTCATCAGTCGAGATTTTCCCTTGCTGAATCAGCATCCTGCCAATTTTACCTGCACGGGCAGCATTGGTCGTGATAGTGTTATCTTTCGCATTGATGATGTGATTTTGTATAGCCATAATTAACTAGGCCGCCTTAAGTAAATGCTGAGAAGACTTTGATAATTTTTTAATTTTAGTTGATGCAGCTTTTCCATCAATAATGGCAAATACAGGCACTTCTAACAAATCACTTAGATCATCTCGACTACGCACACGTCTATCTAACATTTCAGCTAGCAAGGCTAAGCCTACGCCTAGCATGGTGCCGAGAAAAATTGATAACAACACATTCAGTACAACTTTTGGGCTTGCCGAAGATTGTGGGGCTGTTGCGGCATTCAGAATAGCCACATCAGTTTGATTCGCATTACCTTCAATTGTGGCTTGTGTAAACCGTTGACTAGCTGCATCCATTGCTTTCTGAGCATTCTCAACATCGCGTTGCAGAACAGAAAGTTCATCTCTCGATAAATTCAATTTCAATACGCGCTCCTTTTGGGCAGCCAGTGCAGCACGAATCTCAGCTTCACGTTGTTGATATATACGTGCCGTACCACCAACACTGGTACTCATATTGCTGACTTCTTCTTGTAATGACTTTTTAAGTTTATCTAACTCAGCTTTTGCTGACTGATACTGTGGATGACTTTTGCCCACACGTTCTGAAAGCTCAGAAAGTTTAGATTCCGCCCTAGAAATATCAACTTTCATATTTTGTACTACGGAACTAGAGGCAATATCAGGCGATGTAACACCTTTGCTTTGGGCATTCCTTGAGCGCGACTCAGCTTCAAACGCTTGAGACTGCACCATTACCAACTGAGAGGAAAGATCATTGAGTCGAGCAGTTTCCACATCCAAACTACCCAGTCCGCCTGTTATCCCTTTTTCTTGCTGATACTTTGACATTTTATTTTGAGCAGTTTCAAGGTTATCTCGTAGTGCTTTTGTCTGTTCATCGAGAAATGCTGCTGCCTTCTGGGCAGGCTCGACCTTTAGCTGAAGACTCGTTTGTATATATGCATTAGCAAAGCTATTCGCTACTGCTGCAGCAAAATCCGGGTCTGAACCTTCAAAAGACACTTCGATTACACTACTTTCTTTTGAAGGTTTAACGGTCAGCTCTCTTAATAGCCGCTCAGCAAACCACTCTCTTATCTCACCCTTACCTTTGGTGGCTTGATTAAATTGTGCTTGCGCAGCTGGGCTGTCTGCGAATTTAAGCTGCTCAACTACCTTTATCGCTACGTTTTTGCTGGTAATAATGTCGTTTTGTGTTGCCATGTAACCTGGCATTAACTGCGCTGGCAACACTGTCCCCGTCACGGGATCCATCCCTTTATAATTCAACACTAAAGAAGTGGTTGCCTCGTAAGTTTTGGGCAATAACAAACTCACTATCAGCGTTGTAAATACTATCGCTGAAAATGTAATTAAAATAATCCAAAACCGCGCTTTAAGAATAAGCAAAAACTGCGTGAAATTCATATCAACTTCCTAGAACAGGCTTTCTTGTACATAAAGTACGTCATCCTGCTGCACGGCATCGGTCAGCGCAGGGAATAATTGCATAATCTCACCTTTAGCATTGCGGCGGTGTAATTTAATGTTACGTTGTGTGCCGCGGATTGTGGGGCCACCTCCTAAAGTGAGGGCTTGCATTACCGTCATATCACGTGCAATACGGAATGAACCTGGGCGCTGCACTTCACCATACACATATACCATAGGCGCTAAAGGCACATAGATGCCATCACCACTTGATAATTCAATATTGGCACTGTTATCGCCGGTGCGGAATAGATTATCAACGTCCACCTCAAAGCGTGCAATTTTGCCGTCACGTAATGTAGTAACAGTCACAGTATCTGAGCCACTAGGGGCTACACCACCAGCAACAGAAAGAAAATCTGCTACCGTACGAACACCGCCAACTACCGCATACTTACCTGGTCTAAGTACTTGCCCCATCACGGACACATCCCGCGCATGAACATACACCACTTCGCCACCGGAGAGAAGTATGCCTTTTAGCCCATCCGGCTGATTGACGATTTTGTGTAAATCGTATTCTTTCTTACCTGTTGGCGTTGTCACGGTAATTAAGTCTGAGCCATCAGGCGTTGCGCCACCCACCTGAGCCAGCAAATCAGCCAGATTTGTTGTACGTTCAATTGGATAGCGACCAGGTTTATAAACACTGCCAAGCACTGAAACCAATTTACTTTGAAATTGCATTACCAGCACATTGACTTGTGGTTCTTTAATGAAGCCGCGACTTTCTAACAAACCAGCAATTCTTTTTTCAGCAGCAAACGTAGTCAGCCCGCCCACCATCACCTGGCCAATCAGAGGATAGCTGATAAGCCCTGCCTCTGAAACTCTGGCTTCTAGGGATAGGTCCGGATTACTGTAAACGTTGATTTTAAGTACATCACCTGGGCCAAGTATGTAGTTAGGCTCTTGTGCAGAGGCTAAATTCAGCCACCCGCTCAATAATGTTAATACTAAAAAAGCGAAAAAATGTCGCATAATTTATCTCAAGTACCGTTGATAAGGGTTTGATTTTAACAGAAAAAGGAGCAACGAATACAGTCGCTCCTTATTCATTGTATTACTAAAGGCCTTTCAAGCCTTTTTCAAGGCTTTTATCCTTGCTATCACTTGCCTCATTGCTTGGTACAGGCTGAACAGCATCCACAGGCTTAGTTGGTGCACTTTGTGCTGCATCCGCTGGTTGTTCAGCCGTTTTAGCCACTTCGGTGGTTGGATCGAACTGCTTATTTAAATATTCAATTTTCGCCGCGGTGCGCAATCTAGATAACTCAGCTTCGGCAACATCTTTACGCTTTTGGCTAAGAATAATACGTTGAATGAGCGGTTTTGAATCTTTCTCGCTAATTGGCACATCTTTTACTTCAACCAAACGACCCACAACCGTACGGCCATTCGCATTAATAAAGATTAAATCGCCAACTACCATTTTACTGAACTTGTTTAACAACTCCCCAGGAACAGTTTCAGCCGCATGTGCTGATTTATTACGGCCATATTTCACTTGTTGCGCATCAAGCCATGCAGTGACATCTTCTAATGTTTTAGCAGAGTCACTTAGAGACTTAAGGTCTTTACTATTTTCAGGGGAGACAATGAAAGATAACTCTTCCATGATATACACTTTGCGATTTGCAAAGATTTCAGGATGCTTAGTGCGGTAATCCGATATTTCAGTATCCGTTGGGTTAGCTATCGATGCGATTTTGCCTTCAATATAAGCTTGCGCCAATATTTGTGCTTTTGCGCTCTCGATGGCCTGCATCACATTGGGGTTACGGTCAAGCTTATCAGTTATGGCTTGTTGCACTAAAATTTGGCGATCTACTAATGATTTAGTGATTTGCTTACCGGCCAACTCTTGCTGTGCTGGTTGAACATTTGCACGTTGCAGTTCAGCATTGAGCTGATGTATGGTAATTTCGTCACCGTTAACTCGTACGATAGATTGACCGGCCTTTTCTTCGGCTGGCTTTTTATCTCCACATGAAACCAGCAAACCCAATGCTGCTAGCATTAATACAAGCTTAGTTTGACGGCCAAACTGCATTGAAACCATCCATCCTGATTTATCAATCATTGAAATTCCTTTTATATTACAAAAATAAATCTTAAGTTATTGGTAGCTATAACGACGCATTGTCTATCAGAATCAACAATATTGTAAATGGTCCAGTTAGGCTATTTATTAAAATAGGCTGCCTTTTTAAATATACGCCTGCTAATTCCTTATTCTGTTTGTTTTATATTATGGCTAATTCACCAATAGTACCAGCGCCCTGTGTATATCACCCAAACTCCCAACACGCCATTCGTCACTGCATGTGCAATCACACTCACCCATAAATTTTGCGTTCGTATATATAACAATCCATAAATTAAACCTGCCGCTAAGCCTGCCAGCCAAAAAGTATGTTCAATGGCAAACACGACGGAAGTTATTAACAAAGCCTTAATAGTAATGCGTGCCGGCTCCAGCATTTGAAAATCTGCACGGTCTAACCAGCGCATTATAAAGGAGCGCCAAAAAAGCTCCTCCATGACCGGCACCACCAAGGTAGCGCCAGCCAGCCGCATGGCCACCATGCTAATATCTAACTCACCATTGCTGGTTCGTGGGTCGTAGCCTGAGGATGAGCCAAATATCATCCAGCCATGATTCAAATTAATCCAAAATAAAAACACTATTAGGCCAGCAAACACCGCTAACAATAGTTGTTGCGCTGTTGGCTTTATTGACCACGCAAGCTCTGAATAGTGCTTATGCAAATAAATTAATAACAAGGACGTGCCACACGCCCGTAGCGCATACATCCAGCGCACATCCATGCCAACATCTTGCATAAAGCCTGAAATCATCATGATGATGATATAAAAAGCAAACGGTGCGGCTCTTGTCAATATTGCCTGATTAAAAGTCATATTATTGCTTGCCAAAAGGTGAGGCTAAAGGCTCACCAATAATCAACCCCTGAGCAGGCCAAGCAACACTTTTCCAATAGGCTTCAATTGCGGTTGCACCATTGACGTACCATTTTAGCATTACCGCAGGGTTAGGAAATTTTTGCCAATAGTTGCAGGGCTCAGAAACAGTGCCGTAACTTGCCGTGGCCCCTGCATCTAGCCAACGCAATATGCTCATTTGCCCCTTGCCCTGTAAATCACCACCCACAGAAGTTAGGTGGTCAGCCAGCGCACCTGGTAAAAAATTGAGCGTTTCTAAACCTTCAACCCAAGCTGTGCCTGTTTGGTAAATCATAATATCACTGGCGCCTACCAATTTATCTGATTGAATATTCATCACCGCTAAGCCACTACGAGGTATATTCAAACCCGTTGGTGGAAAATACATGGCACGGCTATTTCGTGCCTGCTCGGAGGTTGTGAGGTAATAAGCTGTTGCCCGAAATACTCCAGCATCACTTTGCACACCACGGTCAATCACCGCTTTGGCGCGCACAATTGAATCTGTAGGCAACAGCATGGCTGGGCGAATGCCTAGGTCATCAAACGGCATTCTAGCGTTTGAATTGAAATAGGGGTTTGCTTTGCCTGGCGCGCAAGTGTTTTTACACTGTTCTGCATCGTAACCAAAAGTTAGTGCCGAAGTGATTGAATTGCACTCAACTGCGTAAGGGGATGTCCAAGTCAGTAAAATGACTTGTTCTTCAGTATGTAATTGCGAATCAATTTCCCATTTTAAGCGAGTAAATTCACTTAAAGTTAATTTAGTTCTTGCCTTGGGAATATTCACATGCACGATGTTTTTAGCTGGGATATTACGAGCGAGTCGATAGTATTCACCAATTTGAACACTGTTGGAATCTGCATCATTAATTACCAGTGCCACATGTTCAGGGCCTAGTACACTCACTTTTACAGGATTGCTAGTAGCATTTGGTACATTACCAGCAGCAAATACAACTTGCTGGATTAACAATAAAACTAAGAAAACAAGGGGTCGCATCGCGGTCATCTCAATGATTATCTGCTAAGATTCAACACTGTGACCTAGGATTACACAGCAAGTTTTAACCCAAAAAATTTAGATCGCTAGATTGGCATTAACACCAAAAGTCGTATCATTGTAGTCATACACATCAATGTTTGAGTCTCGGCTGCTACGCTCTAAGCTACCGCCAATGCTAATTGTGCGCAATGGCGACCAATCCACACCAAAACTTGCGGTTTTAGACCAATCTACGCGATCTCCATCCGGAATAACCCCTTCACCAAGAAAAGTCCGCTTAGTAATAGCTGCTGTTGCACGCATAGTGATTTTATCGCTGACAGCATATAGCGGCGAGATACTTAAAGAATTTAAGCGCGTGTAACTGTTATCCAAGGTCTGATAACTTGAGAGTGAACTCGAAGCGGACAATATCAAGCGCAATTTACCTGTTGGCGTCCAACTGTAGTCCACGTTACCCACCAAGCCCGAAAAATCTCGCTGAGAGAAATGATCATGATCACGCGAGAGATATGCAGCACGGGCATTAACGCGTGACTTTCCTGAAACAATCCAATCGAGCCTAGTTTCAACTTCACGCTCGTCAAAAGCGGTATCAAACAGTGCAGCCGCATTGAGCTGACGGCCATCGTAATCGCCACTGCGTTCGTGCCCCATCACCGTCACAGAACTACCTGAGCTGAAGTTATACCGCGCACCGGCATCCAGCGAATTGATCGTAAAGCTCTCTTGACCTTCAAAGCTGTTACTGTTATTTGAGTTTTTTTGCGTAGAGCGCGTCACACCACCCAAAATATGCCAAACGTTGTGTGGTGAAAAATCTGCCTCAAAATGCTGTGTTTCGCTGGTATTAATATTGCGAATATTTACTAAGCTACCACCTCTGAAGTCCTGAAAGCTATTAAGACTCTGTCTACGGTCCAAAGAAATGGTACCTTTAAGAAAGGGCGTGAGTGTCCACAGCCAAGCCGCTTTATAGTCTTTGGCGTTAAAATCCAGTATACCGTAATTCTGATAACGATTTGCCGTCAAGGTAAAATCAAATTTAAAGCGCTGTTGCGCATAGAGCTTGTCTAAGCGGATGCCTGCATGGGCAGAAGTGATGTTTTCACTTTTTTTAGCAGAACGTTGGCGAAATAAATTATCATCATGCAACCGTGAAACCCCTGCGATGAATTTCAATGGGTCTTCTTCATCGGCAACTGATTGCTGTGAAAAAAAAGCAAGCGACAAACCGGTGACAAGCAGTGTCGCCCCAATAATTAGGCTCTTTTGGCCTACATTTAACAACTGATTAATTTCAAATGTTTGAACTCCAGTTTGATGGTTAAATCGCATCATGGTAGCACCTCAGATAATTGCGCCATGCACACTAGGTAGAAAGCGGTCACAAGTATCGCGCAAGCGCGCCGCCATGAGTTGCAATAACACCAATAAAAATTTGTTGCCTAGCCGCGGATGGTGAATCAATATTTCATTTAAAGCATCATGCGTGAGCACTGCAAAATCTGTTGTTTCTAAAGTAGAGCAACTCGCAAACCGTGGGCGACCATCAATCAATGACATCTCACCAAGGGAGTCACCCGCGTGCACTTCTGCAATTTCTCGAATTCCTTGCCTAAAAATTAATTTTTCAACGCGAACTGAACCGCTCAATATCAACATCAAATAATCACCCTCTGCGCCTTCCTCCAATAAGGTGTAGTTTGCAGGGGCACGATAGCAGTCCATATAAAAGCAAAGTGACTTTACTTCTTCCAAAGCAAAATCTTCGAACAATTTAATATGCTCGATGACGCCGACAATATTCTCAACATACTTTTCAGCACTGCCGAGAAAGTCCAACTCTGAATATATATTTTCTTTTATATTTAACATTTTCAATATGATATGACAGTTATTTAATCTAATCAATCAATATATTACTCTAAATCTGATAAAACAAAAGCACAAAATTATTCTAACCTGTTAAAATTGCATCAAATAATATCTCTATTGCATGATCTGCAATCAGGTTCAATAGGCATTTAACAGTTAATGATCAAACACAATTACACACCCCCTATTCGCAAGGTATCGGGTATCGCCTTCGCTCGGGATAACATTCTATATAATACAGAATCTCTACTTGAGCCTCTCGTCATCGCCTTTTCGGCTTGGGCAGTTGCTGGCTTAATTGACGGCAAACTGAGCCCAGCTTACTTGATTCTGTCATTAATTCTGTTCTACATTACCTTTCCTAGCAGCTCTAAACTCCACATGCCATCTTGGCAGGTATTTAGAAACATTAGCTTGTCCTGGCTGTTTATCGTAGCAATAGTGCTAATATTTGGCGTTCTCACTGGATTGATTTCATTATTCTCGCCAAAAGCCATAGAGCTATGGTTCTGGCTGACACCTGCTTTACAACTAGCTGCGGTGTTTTTATTGCGCACTTGCGCACCTTTACTGCTTAAACTTCAAGGTGCAGAGAAAAAAGCCATTGTTGCAGGTGTCAATGAATCTGGACTCGCGCTGGCTGAAAATCTTTCTCATAACATTTATAACACTATTTCGTGCATCGGATTTTTCGATGACCGCAGCCCTGACCGCCTGCCGAAGCTCGGGAGCTATCCGTTATTGGGAAAATTAGAAGAGATTGCTACCTATGTAAAACACCATAACATCCACATCATTTATCTCTCTTTGCCGATGGTCAGCCAACCACGCATTATCAGACTATTAGATGAACTGAAAGATACAACTGCCTCTATCTTTATTTTGCCGGATATATTTCTTACAGATTTGATTCAGGGCAGAATGGGTCAAGTGGATGGCATCCCTGTAATGGCCGTCTGTGAAACACCGATTACGGGTATTGATAGTCTGATTAAGCGACTCACCGACATCAGCCTTTCAATTATCATCCTGATACTCATTTCACCGTTGCTCATTGCCATTAGTATAGGCGTAAAACTTTCATCATCGGGCCCAGTGATTTTTCAGCAACAACGCTATGGTTTAGATGGTAAGAAAATCTTTGTTTATAAGTTTCGCTCAATGACCACCTGCGAAGATGGCGTTGATCTGGTTCAAGCCACTAAAGAAGATGCACGTATTACGCAATTCGGCGCATTTTTGCGCAAAACCTCGCTGGACGAATTGCCACAATTCTTTAATGTGATCCAAGGCACAATGAGCATCGTTGGACCGCGCCCGCACGCGGTGGGACATAATGAAATGTACCGTAAACTCATTAAAGGCTACATGATTCGCCACAAAGTGAAACCGGGCATCACAGGTTGGGCTCAAGTCAATGGGTTTCGCGGCGAAACCGAAACCTTAGATAAAATGCAAACACGCATTGAGTACGATATTGATTACCTGCGCAATTGGAGCGCGCGGCTTGATATTTACATCATGCTGAAAACGCTGTGGGTTATCATCAAAGGCCAAGACAATGCCTATTAAAGAAAAGCCACTTCGCATTTTGGCTGGCTGTGGCTTTTTTACCATGCTGGCATTGCTATTTATTGGCGGTCACCAACCCGCCTCGGGGCACCTATTTACCCCGCCTTGGGACAAAGTTGCGCATTTCTGCTTTTTTGCTACACTCACCTTACTTGGCGCGATTGCTTTTATCAAATTGCCATTGCCACTACTTGGCATGATGGTGATTGCACTGGGAAGCGCGGACGAAATTCATCAGCTTTTTGTGCCTGGCCGTCATGCTGGTTTAGATGACTTGGCTGCAGATGTGACTGGTTGCGTGCTAGCCTTGTTGGTGGCCTTTTGGTTACGTAGGCAACTGAATTTATATTTCAAACAAGCGTAAATCGCTCCGAGAAAAAAATAATGCTCCGGAAGCCTTTATCTATAAGGCTTCCAGAGCATCAAAAAAGGTTTGGTTAAATTCTAGCTAAAATAACACGTTCATTTCACAAGCAATCCATACCATTCTTTTCCTGGGCATCCGTATTTTGTGATTGATATCAACAAGAAACACAATTATCGTTACAATATTACCGTAAGGTAATATTCATGCAATTATTTAGCCACACGGTTTAAATATTCCCGTCCGGTAATTTACACTTGATAGGATGTGCTTTCTTGATTATAATTACCCATCGGTAATATTAGGTGATATGTATGTCGGATTCAATTTTTGAGAATGAAACGGTTGTTAGCTCTACCCGAGAGATTGGGTTACTAATTCGCCAGGTGCGGAATGAGGTTGGCTTCAAGCAACTAGAGTTAGCTGGCATGTTTGGCTCAGGCAATCGTTTTATTGTTGATGCCGAAAAAGGGAAGGAATCCATTCAGGCGCAGAAATTAATTGATTTGCTTGGTCTACTTGGCCTTGAAGTCGTTATTAGAAAGAAATGATTATGCGAAACTTGGATGTCTTTATTGATAACGTTTACGTTGGCTCTCTACATGATACTGAGCCATTGTCATTTAGCTACTCGCAGGATTGTCTAAGTGGACTCATTAGTGTCCCATTTTCCAGCATTATTCCACTTAAAGCTGGCGCAATCTCAACGATTGATGTTACAGCTTACTTCGAAAACCTGCTGCCAGAAGGTGAACAGAGAAAGTTGGTGGAAGCCAAAAATCACGTATCAACCGTGTTTGGATTGCTATCAACTGTTGGAGGTGATACTGCCGGATCTCTTATGATTCTTCCTGAAGGTAAAACACCTCAACCAGACGAGTATTTGGCCGTTACCTGGCAAGATATAGCTTCACTGATTAATCATGCCAATAATGTCTCACCTGAGGTCGCCTTAGCGGCTGATAGTAACGTATCCCTTTCTGGTGCTCAAAATAAACTATTGCTATCTATCGGCAAGGATGGCTCCCCGCTTCTTCCGCTCAACTCATCAATATCAACGTATATTCTGAAGCCAGACATTAAGCGATCATATCTGAAAATATGGGGATCCGCGATCAACGAAACCTTAGTGATGAGGATCGCTGAGTTGTGTGAGCTACCAGTAGCTTCGGTTAGTTATGTCCCATCAGTGCAAGCGTGCATGGTTGAACGCTATGATCGTAGTGTTGATGCTGATGGAAAAATGCAACGGCTATATCAAGCAGACCTATGCCAATTGCTAAACAAACCATCGACAGTAAAGTATCAGAATGACGGGGGGCCGTCATTTAAGGATTGTTATGACAAGGTAAGGAGTGTTAGCGCACTCCCCCTTGTAGACTGCCATAACGTGTTAAGGTGGCTATTGTTTAATCTAATGATTGGCAATAATGATAGTCATGCGAAGAACCTTTCAATGATTAGTACAAATGGAAAGTTAAGGCTCGCACCTTTCTACGACCTAATGTGTACTAGGGTTTATTCTGGGCTGTCACCTAACTTTGCATTTAAGATTGGCGAACATTATCAGGCTAACCAGATTGATCATGATGATATTTGTGCCCTTGCTGATACTCTTGGTATTGGGAGGCATCTAATCGTCAGCATCGCAACAGCTATGGCAAAACAGCTCAAGAAAGCGATACCAATTGCAGTGAAAGATATTAGCGTTAATCTTGGTCACAATGAAAATGTTATGGTTGAGCGTATTGTTAATGAGATTAATAGTATCGTTAAAAAAACCAGCAACAGAATATTGTTAGAAACTCACAACCCATCAGCAAAGCCACCCAAACCTTAATCCGTATTCAGTGATTGGCATCAATCACGAAATACGAATATCCATTTTCCTAAGCGGAAACCCTAAATCAACCAGTAATGGTCTACCAAAAGCGCAGCAAATAGCAGCGTTAAATAAATAATGGAATACCGAAAGGTACGCTTTGCCAAGTCATCAGAATATTTTCGGTATAGGCCAATCACATAAGCCATAAAAATGGCGTCCAGAATGATTGTTGCAACTAAATAGATTAAACCGCTCATGCCCAGCCCGTAAGGCATGAGTGAAACCACCACCAAAATCACGGTATAGAGCAAAATATGCAGCAAGGTAAAAGCCTCACCGTGCGTAACTGGCAACATTGGCATGCCCACTTTGGCGTATTCTTCACGCCGATACAAGGCCAGCGCCCAAAAATGCGGTGGCGTCCAGGCGAATATAATTAAAAACATAATGAGCGACTCGGGTGACACCGTGTTATTGACTGCTGCCCAGCCCAATATTGGTGGCATCGCCCCTGAAGCGCCGCCAATCACAATATTCATTGGCGTGGCAGGTTTTAGAAACACCGTATAAATCACCGCATAACCCACAAAGGTTGCTAAGGTCAACCACATGGTGAGAGGGTTCACATAGAAATACAGTATCGCCAGCCCAGTGCCACCTAATATCGTCGCGAAAGTCATGGTTTGTACAGATGAAACTTGCCCCGTTGGCAAAGCCCGTGCGCGCGTGCGTGCCATAATGGCATCAATTTTATGCTCAATCAGGCAGTTAAATGCGGCGGCCGCACCTGATGCAAATGCAATGCCGAGCGTTGTTGCCAATAATAGCTGCCATGGCATCCAGGCAGTAGCCGGCTTAGCCATATACATGCCAATAATGGCCGTAAACACAATCAGCGACGTCACGCGCGGCTTGCACAGTGAAAAAAAGCTTTTAAAGCTTAGTCCTATGCTTTGTAATGTGATGGCTTGGGTACGCATAATCTGTTCTCTCTTATTTTCTTGCATTTCAATATTAGTGCTGCGCATGGTGACTTAATTAAAACCTTGAGGAGATGCAACAGCCATTTTTGAATTTCCAGTTACTTTTGAATTTAAAGTCACTAAAATCATCACCAGCAACCCTGCGGTAAAATTATGCAAAACAGCCAGCACCAATGGTAAATGTAATAATAAATTGGCAATGCCTAGTCCAATTTGGGCAATAAGCGCTAGCAATAAGGCTAAGCCTATGCGCTTGAGCTGGCTATTTTTTAATAGCAACCAAGCCAAAGTCCCCATGTAAATCAGCACAAGCAGCGCACCTATTCGATGCGTCCATTGAATGGCGGTGGTTGCGGCAAGCGTTAAGGCACCGCCATCTGCGCTTTGCCCTAACTCTCGCACCATATGAAAAGCATCTTTAAAATCCATATCTGGAACCCAAAGACCATGGCAGGTTGGATAATCGGTACATGCGAGTGCAGCGTAATTGGTGCTGGTCCATCCACCCAAAAAAATCTGTATAAACAATAGCAATAAAGAAAAGCGTATGGATAACCTTAAACCACGCGATTGCACCATATTGGCATCATATTGTCCCCAGTGGCGGTGAGCCAGCCAAACTAAAATCGCCAGTGTTGACATACCACCAAGCAAATGTGCAGTCACGATTGCCGGCTTTAACAACATCGTGACCGTCCACATGCCAAGCAGCGCCTGAAATGTTACGAGCCCCAATAGAAAGGTGGGTGTCCAAGGGGAACATCGAAGTGTTTTTTTTGTGCGCCAACCCAACACAAAAATCGCCAATACCAATAGACCTAATGTTCCAGCTAAATAACGATGCGCCATTTCACGCCAAGCTTTGCCTACTTCAACAGTGCTATGGGGATAAGCGTTTTGTGCTGCAACAATGGCCGCCTCACTTTCAGGCACGGTTAAGGTGCCGTAACAACCTGGCCAATCTGGGCAGCCCAAGCCTGCATCCGTCAATCGAACGTAAGCGCCAAGTACAACCACACACAGCGCTAATATTGTTGCTATCAACACACATTGTTTAAAATACTGCTGACTTTTCTGCATATCAGCCAGCCCACGAAAACCTGAGTAAACGGGTGACATCTTTTCTAACCGCTGCGAGCGGTAATTCCGGTTGATAACTCATCATCAAGTGACCGAGCGGATCAACCAAATACAAACGGTTACTTGATGCAACAGACTCATCATTCACCTCAAACTCTGCCATTAACGTTGAAATTTGATTCGATGGCTGGTTAATCACAATTAATTCAGGATAATCCCGCTTAATCGCTGTGGTATCTTGCATGGTGGTAATCAACACACGTTGCGCACGCGGCATGTCTTTATAAAGTGAAACATGCAATTGGCGCATATCATGCAATTTATCTAAACAGGTTTTTTGGCAATCTGCAGTGACATAAACAATACTCCAGCGCTCTTTCCAGAACGTGTTTGGAATACTAGCCCCTGTATCACTTTTAAGCTGACTCACATCACGCATCAACCTCGCTGGTTTCACCAACTCACCCACACTGGTGCCGCTTGGCATCCAGTTATACTTGTACATCAAAAAGACCACAAGTAAAGGGACTACAAAAAATATCAACATGAGTACCAACACAACCCGGCCTTTGCGCTGCTGTTGTGGAGAAAATTGTTCTTCTGTTTGCATGGATTACCCAAACTACTTTAAAAAATATTCAAGAATCATTATCAGCCAATTTCTTGTACGGCATGATAAAAAGTTTTAAGTCTCAGCCTGATTTTCTGGCTTCACTCGGCTAATACTCATGTAAAGATAGATGAGTAATGTTGCCAGCGCAAACCCAAACCATTGATATGCATAGCCCAGATTTGTGGTAATGCGCTCTGCTGGCACCTGCCAATTTCGAACAAAACCACCCGCATTACTTGCCTGATCTAACTTGATCACTAAATCAGAAATCTGATAAGGCACGGCCTGCTTGTATTGCGCCATATTCATATTTTGCCAAACGGACTGCCAAGCCTGTGTTTCTAACGTGTTGTCTTCTTGTTGTGACTTACTTTCCAGTGTGAAGATTTTCTTACTCGGCACCCACACTTGTCCATGAATCGTTTGTGGCCCAGAAGGCGTATTAAATATAGGGATTTCTGCATGTGTATCGTTTGCAACTATCCAACCTCTATTCACCAAAACATACTCGCTGGTGCCATCAATTTTTAACGGCGTTATCACATGGTAACCAACACGACTGCCTTCCATTTGATTATCTAGCAAAAACTGGTACTTTGTATCATACTCACCCGTCACCACGACCTTCTTGTACTTCCATACCTCAACATTGATTGATGGACTCGAATGCAACGTTGGAAACTTCAATGCCTGATCTGTCTGTGCTTGGTTAAATGCATTATGTATACGTTGTTTACTTTGCGCCTTATTGTATTGCCACAAACCGAAATGAATGAACATAGGTATACAAATAACGGCCAGTAATGTTCCCACCCATGACGGCTTAAAAACATAATAATGCATTCTAAATTGCAATTGTTTCATATGCGTCTCATAATGGTCGTACAAATTTTAGATTGGACAAACTCATGCTTATCAAGGTCATTGTTGTACTTACATTAGTTGTAATTGTTGGTAGCTTATTTTCAGCATTATTTTTCTTGTCAAAAGACAAAACAGGCGGCGATAGAACAGTTAAGGCGCTCACCGTACGAATTGGCCTTTCTATCCTCTTATTTATTCTGTTGTTGATTGCTGGCAAGTTCGGTCTCATCGGCCACCGTTTATAACTTATGTCTCTAAATAAAAAGGGCGATGCCTAGGCATCGCCCTTTTTATTTGAATTACTTAAAGCCAGTATACAAAGATAAATAAACCCAACCATACCACATCAACGAAGTGCCAATACCAAGCCACACCCTCAAATCCAAAATGATGCTCAGGCGTAAAGTGACCTTTCATGCAACGGAGCAAAATAACAATCAGCATAATCGTGCCTAGCATCACATGAAATCCATGGAAACCAGTGAGCATAAAGAAGCTTGCACCATAAGCACCAGAACCTAATGTTAAACCCATTTCGGTATACGCTTCATGGTATTCCAAGGCCTGCAAAGCCAAGAACAAAATACCCAAAGCTACGGTTAATGCCATTCCAATTACGAGTTGCTTACGATTGTTTTTAATTAAACCCCAGTGCGCCCAAGTAATGGTGGCACCTGAAGATAATAACAGCGCTGTATTAATAGCTGGTAAACCCCATGCAGCCATCGGTTCAAAATGTGCAGGCGGTACATATTCTGTGCCTAAAACACTACCTCCTGGGCCAATAGAAGGCCATGTACTTAAAAAGTCTTTATAGGGTGTAATGTCCGCATCATAGCCTGCTAAATCAGGCACCGAAATCACACGCATATAAAACAACGCCCCAAAAAAAGCCGCAAAGAAAGCAATTTCTGAGCAAATAAAAACAATCATCCCGATACGAAACGATTTGTCTTCCCAGGATTTGAATTTCCCAGTAACGCTTTCTGAAATAACGGAGCCCATCCATTTAAAAGTCATTGCCAATATCAGCAATGCACCAAAAATCATCATCCATTTACCCGGCGCATGCAAATAAGCTAGACTTTTATCTGAGGCCACACTGAAAATAAAACCAGAGGCCAACGACAGTAGTCCTACTGAGATAATGGCTGGGTAATAGCTTCCGTGAGGAACATAATAATGATTGTTAGAATGTGTCGCCATGCAATAACTCCTGTGCATTTTTATAAATATTTTTAAATTCACAGTGACAAAAATCTGTCACTCCCTCACCCGAAACTACAGACTACTAATTAATCTCACTACTTACTATTACTCACTGCAGGAAAAAATGAGTATGACAACGTCATCTCAGATACATCAGCCGGCAGTTCTGGACTTACAAAAAATCTTAACGGCATCTCTTTTTCTTCACCTGGATTAAGCGACTGCCTGACAAAACAAAAACATTCAATTTTCTTTAAATTCGCTGAGGCAATCCCCGGTGTAACACTCGGCACTGCCTGCCCCGCCACCACTTGATTTGTGGTGTTTTTTGCAATAAAAATAACCGTTTCAATCTGCCCTGGGTGCAATTTAATGCTGGGTTGTTTCGGGTAAAAATTCCAACCTAACCCTGGCATCACGCTAGATGTAAACTGCACGGTCACCCATCTAGTATTATCAACTTTAGCCTTAGATAATTCAGTAGCCGTATCTTGTGTTTTACCATTCAAGCCCGTCAACGAACACAAAACATCATATAAAGGCACTAAAGCATAAGCAAATAGCAGTGAGCCTACAACCAACCAAAGTAACTTACGAACTAACTTTCTATTTTTTACATCAAGCTGTTGTTTTGCCGATAACTCTTTTTTCTCTTCTACTTCTGCCATATGGAATACATTGCCATCACATACCAAAGTAGCGCAACGCCTCCTAAAATTAAGGCAATTTTTTTGTTGCTAAGCTTCGTATTTTTATTTTGATTATCCATCATTTATATCAACCTAATATCCTATCTAAATTTTAATACTGGCTTAACTTCTGCTGGGCCTAAATAGGTTAAGCCCAGCCTAAACACTATTTAATGACTGGTTGTTCAGCAAAGCTATGGTAAGGTGGTGGTGACGGCAGTGTCCATTCCAAGCCCTTTGCACCTTCCCACACTTGATCCGTCGCTTTTTTGCCACCTTTGACACAACTGATAATGTTATAAACAAATAACAATTGTGAAATACCTAATGTAAAGGCTGCAATGGATGAAATCATGTTGAATTCAGCAAACTGTAATGCATAGTCAGGAATACGACGAGGCATACCAGCCAATCCTAAGAAGAACTGAGGTATAAACGTTAAGTTAAATGAAATTGCAGTTAACCAGAAGTGCAATTTACCTAGTTTTTCGTTGTACATATGGCCAGTCATTTTTGGCAACCAGTAATATGTACCCGCCATAATACCCATGATACCGCCCGCAAACAGAGTGTAATGGAAGTGCGCTACGATGAAGTAACTGTTATGGTACTGCGCATCCGCTGCTACGTCAGCCAACACCAAGCCAGTCAAGCCACCGATACCGAATAAGATAATCCAGCCAACGGTAAACAACATGGGTGTTTCAAAGCTCATTGAGCCTCTCCACATGGTTTTAATCCAGCAGAAGAACATCACAGCTAATGGTAGAGAAATCGCCATCGTACTGTACATAAAGTACAGCAATGCGGGCACTGGCATACCGGCCGTAAAGAAGTGATGCGCCCAAACAACGACTGACAACGCACCAACACCCCAAAATGAGTAAACTTGCGCTTTGTAGCCATACATTGGCTTACGTGAGAATGTTTCTAAAATTTGTGGAATGAAACCCCAAACTGGTAATAACAGAATATAAACCTCTGGATGACCAAAGAACCAGAACAAGTGTTGGAACATGATTGGGTCACCGCCACCAGCCGCATCAAAGAAGTGCGTACCAAAGTGACGATCTGTTAACAACATAGTTACAGCACCTGCAAGAACAGGTATTGTTGCAATCAATAAGAATGCAGTGATCAGCCAACCCCATACAAACATCGGCATTTTCATTAACGTCATGCCAGGTGCACGCATATTGAACACGGTGACGATAATATTAATTGAGCCCAAAACAGATGAAATACCTAACAAGTGCACTGCAAAAATCGCAAAGTCCACACCGATACCACCTTGCACCGACAATGGCGGATAGAACGTCCATCCCGTAGCCAAAGCACCATCACCAATACCAAATAAAGCCAGCGTGAATGGTAGCGTTAACAGAATCGCTGAAGGCGGCAACAACCAGAAACCCCAGTTATTCAAGCGTGGCAACGCCATATCTGGCGCGCCAATTTGCAGAGGAATCATCCAGTTCGCAAATCCGGTGGCCGCCGGCATCAGTGCCGCGAAAATCATGACCAACGCATGCACCCCAATCAACTGATTAAAGAAATCAGGGTTAATGAGCTGCAAGCCTGGTTTAAACAATTCGGCACGAATGCCTAAAATCATGGCCCCACCGACAAAAAACATAATCAGCGAGAACGTCAGGTACATCGTACCGATATCTTTATGATTGGTGGTGGTCAGCCAACGCATAATGCCTGTTGGATGTTCTGCGTGCTCATCATGATGTGCCGTTGTTGTTGTACTCATTGCCTTCTCCTAAACACTCAAACCTAATATTTAATTGTTATTTTGAATCTAATTCATTAACTTATTCACGTGCAGCTTTTACTTGAGATGGCTGCAACACATCACCTACACTGTTGCCGAGCGCATTTCTTTCATAAGTAACCACTGCTGCGATTTCAACATCATTTAGCAGCGCCTTCCAACCTGGCATCACACGAATACCATTTAACACACGGTCAAGGTGACCATCTTTAAGATATTTACCATCTTCACCAAATATTGGGCTTGTTGCAATTTTGCTACCTGTTAACGCTGGGAATGCTGGTGGCAAACCGGCACCAGACACTTGATGGCAAACTGCACAGTTTTTCTCATAGACTGTTTTACCTTCTGCCATCAACTCTTCTTTGGTCCACTCTTTATCTGCACCTGCTGAAGCTTTTGCCATTTCCTCTTTTTTGGCGGCTACCCAAACTTTATATTCCTCCATGGGTAACGCATCGACAACCACTGGCATATAACCGTGACCTTTGCCACACAATTCCTTACATTGGCCACGATAGGTACCAGGCTTTTCAACCTGCACCCAGGTTTCACGCAGAAAACCAGGCACAGCCACGCGTGAAGAACCAAATTGCGGCACCCACCAATTGTGCAGCACGTCTGAAGCGGTCATGAGAATACGTACTTTTTCACCTACAGGTAATACAAGACGGTTGTCTACTTCTAGCAAGTAGTTCTCATCTTTAGCACCTTGATAGCCTTTATCCATTTGCGCTTGCGGTGTTGATAAGTTACTTACAAACTTAATTCCTTTTGCGTCGCCATCAAGATACTCATACTGCCAGCGCCATTGCGAGCCGGTAATTTTAATGACCATCTTGGCTTCGGTACGCGTATCTTCCATCATTACCACGCTGTGATACGCTGGAATACCCATAATGACAAAGTCAATCAGAAGCAAAATGGCAAACGGAATCAGTGTCCAGAAAATTTCAATTGCGGTTGATGGCGGTTTATCTGCAACCGCTTTATAGCCTTTACTTTTACGATGGGCAAAAATCGAGTAAACCATAATTGCCAAGACCACCACAAAAATAATCATACAGATGGCCATGAATTTGTTATGCACATGCAGTGTATCAAGCGCCATCGGGGTGACAGGTTCAGGGAAATTCCAAGCATATTCAGCAAACGCAGAAACCGATGCCATCATCAATGCTAAACCCACCCCAATTTTTTTAAAAAATTGCATAAACCCCGCTCCAAGACTAATTTAAGAATGTATATTTTTTAATTTTTTTTTGAGTTCTAGCGCCAATACGGCACGCTGCTCATCATTAATGAAGTTTCGACCAAACTCCACCTCCTGCCCGCGCGAACGAATAAACAGCCCGCGCTTACCTATTGCTCCACCACCACTTGCCACATCTCGTACACTTACTTGCGCCCAATGCCTTTGAAAAACCGTTGTTGTTAGCTGCTTATCATTTCTTTTTTCAACAACCACTTCATCTTGTTGTATCGTAATGCTGTCAAAATCATCCGAATGCAAATGGATGTAATAAAAAGCATAACTGATTGCCAAAATTTCCAGCCCGGCAAAGGGCAACACCATCCAAGCACCAATTCTGGCGAAAGCAATCGCTATCACTAAGCTTAATGTTGCCAAGCCCATCACCAACAGTAACGTGTCAAGTGGCGACATTGAATTGTTAGGCTTAGCAATTAATTTATAGCCAAAATCAGTAACCGCCATACAAAAATTTCCTTAAACCAGAAACTTCCAAAAAGCGCACATACATCATCTAATACTGCGACAATTTGACGCACATCAAAAAAATAACACATTAAATAATTATGCTCAAGCAAAAAGTTACATATTTGTAACAATTGAGCTACGTTTTGTTAATATTTTTAGAAAAGCCTACAAGTTTGAACTGATGCCGAGTGGTGAGCAATCCCGCGCCATGCGTCAATATGCAGGCTTTTGTCGAGTGTTGTACAACAAAGCTTTAGCATGGCAATACGAACAGTACCAAGCCGACAATACCTTCAAATTCAGCTATACCAAGATAGCTAATCTACTACTACAATGGAAACTTGAGATAGTTTGGCTAAAAGACGCCCCAAGCCAAACCCTGCAACAGTCCCTTAAAAACCTAGAGTCTAGTTTCAGAAACTTCTTCGCTAAACGTACTGACTTTCCCAAATTCAAAAAGAAAAGCATGAGCGACAAATCGCCCCATCCTAGACCAAGGCTGGTTCGTGTTCAGGTGACAGCTTGAGTACAAATAAGCCTGGGCAGGTGGTGAAGTGTTAGCGGTTAATCCTCGCAACACCAGTCGTACATACCCGTGTTGTAAACACGTAGCTAAAGAAAACCGTCTCACACAAGCTAAGTTTGAGTGTGCGGAGTGTGGCTATAGATGACAATGCTGATTTGGTTGATGCAATGAATATGTTAGCGGCAGGACATGCCGTTTTAGCGTGTGGGGTGATGGTGACAGCACTTTGGAAGCATGACCAGCCGAAGGTGCCAGCAGGTCATCGCGTGAATCTGTAGTAATCCCCTTCCTTTAGGAACCAACTTCAACACGATGCAAAATATATTAATAGCTCACTAGAACATAGTGAGCAGTTCGTTTAGATTCACCTGCTTTTAACAGAACGCCAAGTTCAACCAACTCACTCACATCACGCAAAGCGGTATCGGTAGAGCATTGTGCAATCTTTGCCCATTTACCTGTTGTGAGATTGCCATTAAACCCGTGCATCATCATGTTCAATATTTCCATTTGTCGCTCATTCAACTTACCATTCGGCAGACGATGACTTAAATTAGCCAAATACACTACGCCTTTCAGCTCTTCATTCGCACTTTGCACTGCACGTGACAAACAACCTAAGAACCAAGTTAGCCAAGCTGTCACATCTAAAGTACCTTTTTGCGTTTGCTCTAAGCTATTGTAGTAGTCTTCACGCTCACGCTGCATTTGCGCGGATAAACTATAAAACCTTTGTGGTGAGCCATCTGCGCGAGCCAATGCCATATCACATATCGCACGGCCTATACGACCGTTACCATCATCAAATGGATGTAGGGTAACAAACCACAAGTGTGCCAGCCCAGCCTTGATTACAGGGTCTAATCCTAACTCGTGATTAAACCAGTCTAAAAAGTTGGTCATTTCTGTTTGAAGTATTGCGGCTGAAGGTGCTTCATAATGCACTTTCTCATGGCCTATGCCACCAGACACCACTTGCATTGCACCTGCTGCATCATCTCTATAGGCTGCAACGGTGAGTTTGAACATACCACTATGTCCTGTAGGAAAAAGTGCTGCGTGCCAGCCAAATAAACGCTCATGTGTTAATGCTGCGCTGCAATTGCGTGTAGCATCTAACACCATTACTACCACACCATCCACATGCTTGTCTGACGGAATTAAACCGCCCGCCTCTATACCTAGCCTCCTAGCAATAGAAGAACGCACGACTTCAGGATTAAGCTTCTCACCTTCGATCTCACTCGATTTAACCACTTCACTGGTCAACACTTTAAGACTGGCTTCTTCAGCCAACTTAAAGCCTAATGCCTGCATAGAACCAAGTAAGCGACCGCGCTCAAGATTCACCTGTGATAATAGTTGTGAAAATGCAGCTGAATTAAACGACCATTGCGGCCATTCAGCTTGTTGCCAAATATATTTTTGATTATTACCGCTACTCATGCGGTAATAATTGCATATTATTACCGCATAGTCAACAAGCACCGCTTTTTTTGCGGTGATATACTAAAACTATTACCGCATAGCCGTTAGGATGTAATAGACGTAAAAAAGGGCACTCTGATCAAGTGCCCAGCTTTAAACCATATTGGTGCCCGGGGCCGGAATCGAACCGGCACGCATTGCTGCGCGGGATTTTGAGTCCCGTGCGTCTACCAATTCCGCCACCCGGGCATTTGGGACTATACATTACTGTATAATTGCAACACCGCTATTATAGCAAGCTCTTAGAATTATGCGAACCCTTGATTTCGATTTTTATTTACCTGAAGCACTTATTGCACAGCATCCTACCAAAAACAGAAGTGCCAGCCGCTTGCTAAGGCTCGATGGCAACACCGGAAGCATTCAAGATGCGATGTTTACAAACTTATTAGAGGCGCTCAACAGTGGCGACTTACTAGTACTCAATGATACGCGCGTGATTAAAGCGCGGCTCTTTGGCGAAAAACTCACCGGCGGAAAAATTGAAGTGATGATTGAACGCGTGGTGGATGCTCATCATGCGCTTGCGCAAATTAAGGCATCACGTGCGCCTAAAGCCGGAAGCAAGCTTGTGATTGCCGGCAAAGTTGAAGCTGAGGTAATTGGGCGGCAAGAAGATTTATTTTTACTGCAGTTTAGTGACAGTCATGAGGTGATGGATATTCTAGACCTGCATGGCAGCCTACCCCTGCCTCCTTATATTACGCATGCAGCAGATGCAGATGATGAAACGCGCTACCAAACCGTATTTGCCAAGCATGCTGGCGCAGTGGCTGCACCCACCGCTGGGCTACATTTTGATGACACCATGCTAAATCAGCTTAAAGCCAAAGGCGTCAACATTGCGTTTGTGACATTGCATGTAGGCGCCGGCACATTTAAGCCCGTTAAAACCGAGTTGATTGCCGACCACAAAATGCATAGTGAAATCTATACTATTCCACAGGCTACGATTGACCTCATTGCGGCCACCCGCACCAACGGCGGCAAAGTAACGGCCGTTGGCACAACCGCGTTGCGCGCGCTTGAAAGCGCTGCACAACACCAAGCATTAAAAGCGGGACAAGGTGAAACTGCCATTTTTATCACCCCTGGATATTCTTTTAAGGTGGTTGATCGGCTACTCACGAATTTTCATTTGCCTAAAAGCACGCTGCTGATGCTGGTATCTGCCTTTGCTGGATTTGAAAATACTATGCGGGCGTATCAGCATGCTATTGAAAAACAGTACCGTTTTTTTAGTTATGGTGATGCCATGCTGATTGAACGTAAACGCAACTTAACAGACTAAACAACACAATAAATATAGAACAATGCCTTTTTGGAGATAACTACCCATGCTTTTTGCTACTCATAAAAACTTGCTGTGCACTTTGGCGACTACGTTAACTTGCTTTGCAGGAAGCCTACAGGCCGAAATTTTGCCGCAGGCTGAACTCGCCTTAAAGTTTGGTCTGGCGAACAAATCCACCACGCGCCCCATGACGGTGGCCTATATTCCTAGCCATAAAAAATATTACATTGCGGATGGTGGCTTGGCGCCGATGGGCAGTGAAACCGAAGCGCCAATTTCAAAATCGCTGATTCATAGCTATGATGAAACCGGCAAATATGTAAACTCTTCCAGACCCGGTTATGACAACCGCTCGATATACTTCAACACCAACACCAATAAACTTGAAACCATTACCTACAATGTTTCGAGCGACGTTGGTTTTTCACCCAATACGGGCATTTATGCGATTAATCTGACTGAAACTGGAGAGCTTAAAGATACTTCAGATGAAATCTCGCAGTTTAATCCAGCCTTTGGTCACTCAGGCACCATGCCGAGCTACGATGCGGCCAATCAACGCTATTTTGCAAAACAAGGCCGTAGCGACAAAGTGTTTATTGTAGACCCGACCAAACGTGAAAAAATTGGTGAAATCAAGCTGGATTTAGCAAAAGCCGGGGTAGCCCATGATGACATCAGCGACTTATTTGCCGCCTACACCGGCATTCAAGGTGAAGAGTTGCTACTTCTCGATATTGACCACAAGGCAATCCTTGTTTTTAGCATCGATGGTCAATACGTGGGCAAAAGTGAATTACCGAAAGAATTAAAACTACGCGCCAATAACCACTACACCGGGCTTGGTTATGCCAACCAACTATTTTTTGTATTTCACGAGCCAGAAGGTGAATTTGGTACTTACTATGCGTTTAAAGTGCAAAAATAGCATTACTTTCGTTTAGCCAATAAAAAACCGCCAAAGATGGCGGTTTTTTATTGGTGAATAATATTGTCGCTTATTATTTACCCAACATGCCTGCCAGTTTTCCTGAAAGCATGCCGAAAATTGCACCAATCACTGTTGAAACAATCACCAATAATACTGGATTGCTGAAGTCTGCTGCAGTCACATTGCCCGCAGTACTCGCTGTTAGCGCCAAACCAGCCGTTGCAGCATAACCATAGACATTTGCCGGAACGGTAGATAACAAATTAAAACCTGCAACAGCCACCAACGGGAATACTGTCACAGCAATAATCAGCGGCGCAGCTAAAGCACCTAAGCCACCAAGCGTACCAGAACTAACTAAATACAAGGCAATACCGGCTAAAACAGCACCAAAACTCATACCAGCGATTGTTTTTTGCAATGCAGCACCATCGCCACCTGTGTGGAAATAACAACCCCAAGCGATAAAACCAACCCAAACCAAGGCAACGCCCGCAAGTGGATTTAACGCTAAAAATGCCCACACACCCCCCAAAACAGCAATACTTAATGCAAGTGCAGTTAATTTCGACATACTTTTCTCCTAAATTTAAAATTTTTAATGAATACTAAGATGATGCGAAGAACAGCGCGTATGCAGTGGTTTTGTTATGAAATCACCCTTTCGCATGTATAACGCTAGGGGAATACTGAATGATTTTGCTTGAAATGTAAACTTATGTACGCCGCTTTCATTCACCCGTTTGGGTGAATGACAGAGTAAAAACGACCAAAAAAGCACTAATTTTGTGCAGTTTTCAGTGTATCACTTGAAGTTGATTGCGCATTTTCACTGACTTTGATGGATGAAGCGCCAAGCTGAGGCGTGTAATGCCAGTGCTTGCGCCATGCCCCTAACACAAGGTTAGGATATTGCGGACGACCTAGACTGCCGTTATAGCGACCCAGCGCACGGTATAAATCGCCTCGCTCAATATCTAGATAATGCCGAAGAATCGTGCAACCATAACGCAGATTGGTGCGCAACTGAAATAAATTATGGTCTTTATCACCAATGCTTTTTACCCAAAACGGCATAATTTGCATAAAACCACGCGCACCCACCGATGAAACCGCATATTTTTTAAAGCCGCTTTCCACTTGAATTAAACCCAGCACCATTTGCGGATCTAAGCCAGCGCGCGTGGCCTCATAATGTACAGTGCGCAATACATCTTCACGGTACGCCGCATTAGGAATGCGCTTTTCTAGGCGTTTTGACATCTCACTCAACCATGCCTGACCTTCTTCTGGCGTGGCAAATACCAGCCTAGGCGCAGCTTTATCACTAATACTGCGCTGCATCATGGCTTTTACACTATTTGATAGCGGCTCTTCAATTTGAGAGCCTGCAAAAGTGCTGCCTGATACCAGTAGTAAAAGTAATACTAAATGTTGAAACGCTTTACGCATGTTAAATAAAACCAACCCTTTGTTTATGACACTTTTTGTACAAAAGTGACGATTTCTGCTAAAGAAACTGACTGCGCCTCAGCACATGTCCGCGCTTTATATTCCACCATATTATCCGCCAACCCACGCTCGCCAATCACCACACGGTGCGGGATTCCCATTAAATCAGCCTCGGCAAACATCACGCCTGGGCGCTCGCCACGGTCGTCTAATAACACATCAATGCCTGCCGCCTGCAAATCATCATGCAATTTGTATGCCGCATTTTGCACGAGTTCTGATTTATCAAAACCGATTGGGCAAATCACGACATTAAATGGCGCCATACTGCTTGGAAAAATAATGCCGCGCTCATCGTTGCCCTGCTCGATGGCCGCACCGACAATGCGCGACACACCGATGCCATAGCAACCCATTTCCATCACCTGCGTCTGACCATTTTCATCCAGATAAGTGGCGCGCATCGCTTCTGAATATTTGGTGCGCAACTGAAAAATATGCCCAACTTCAATACCACGGCAAAGCGACAAGGTGCCTTTGCCATCTGGGCTGGCATCGCCTTCCACCACATTTCGAATATCAACCACCAAACTTGGTTCAGGTAAATCGCGACCAAAATTCACGCCGCTTAAATGATATTTCGGTTTATTGGCGCCGCACACAAAATCATGCATCACTGCTACGGTTTTATCTGCAATTACCGTCACATTGGCACCTACCGCCACAGGGCCAATAAAGCCAGGTGGGCAATTCAAATTGGCGCGAATTTCTTCCTCTGTGGCAAAACGGAAGTCTGACAGCCCTGCCAATTTACCTACTTTAACTTCATTCAGATTGTGGTCGCCACGCAAGAGTGCCAAATAAAATTGGCTATTGGCGATTAAAGCAATCGCTTTCACTGTGCGCTCAACACTGATATTGAGCAGTTTTGCCACATCTTCACAAGCGGTTTGTTTGGGCGTTTCTACTTCATTTAATGCTTCTGTTGGCGTTGCACGACGGCCCGTTGCCACCGCTTCTGCCAACTCCACGTTGGCCGCATAATCTGACTGCTCACAGTAGGCCAAGCCATCTTCACCTGAATCTGCCAACACATGAAACTCGTGCGAACCATCACCACCAATGGCACCCGTATCGGCCTTCACTGCGCGAAACTTCAAGCCTAAACGCGTAAATACATTACTGTAGGCTTGGTACATGGTTTGATAAGTATTTTCCAGCGATTCAAAACTGGTATGAAAAGAATAAGCATCTTTCATCATAAATTCACGCGCACGCATCACCCCAAAGCGCGGGCGAATTTCATCACGAAATTTCGTTTGAATCTGATAAAAATTGAGCGGCAACTGTTTATAACTTCGAATCTCAGACCGCGCAATATCAGTAATCACTTCTTCGTGCGTGGGGCCAAAGCAAAATTCGCGTTCATGCCTATCCGTAATTTTTAACATTTGCGGTCCAAACACTGCCCAGCGGCCGGTTTCTTCCCAAAGTTCTTTCGGCTGCACGGCGGGCATCAACAGTTCTAATGCGCCCGCTTTATTCATTTCATCGCGCACGATGGTTTCAACCTTACGCAACACACGCAGGCCAAGTGGCATCCAAGTATAAAGTCCTGAGCCTAAACGCTTAATCAGGCCAGCCCGCACCATAAGTTTATGGCTGAGCAATTCAGCGTCCGATGGAGCTTCTTTTTGGGTGTTGAAGAAAAATTGTGAGGCGCGCATGAATATTCAAATCACTATCAATTATAAAAGTGCGAATTTTACAGAGAATTAAGCACTTAGTCAGCAAACTTGCTTGATGACCTGAATGTGCGTGTGTAAATGATCAAAAAAACATGGTGCCAGCGCAATATTCTTGACATCAAAAACACCATTAAAAAAACAAAATAATGCACGAGAAAAAAATAATGCTCTGGAAGCCTTTATTTATAAGGCTTCCAGAGCATCAAAAAAGGTTGCATTAAAAATTGTGCTAAAAATGTTATTTTATGTGAACGTTTTAAAGTAAAGTTCAGATTGTCATTGATGGCTCAAAGAATGACTGGTTTATTGGACACTTCGTTTTTATTCACGCCAATCAGCACAGAATGTTGCGCTAAAATGGCGCCAATTTTTTCAATGCCGAGCAAAACCCCGGCTTCAAATTCGCCACGGCGAAATAGTGCTTCCATGGCTTGGCAAATGTGTTCCCAGCCTTCGTTACCCACATGGTGGTGAATGCCGCGGTCGGCAACAATTTCCACATCGCGGTCGGCTAACAGCAAATAAATCAGTACGCCGTTGTTCAGTTCGGTATCCCAAATATTCAAGCGCCCAAATAATTCAAGCGCGCGTTTTTTGGGCGTTTTTTTATTGAGAATTTCTAATGGATGCAGGCCCGCTTCAACCACAAAGCGAATTTCACCCGCATGGGTTTTTTCACTGGCTTCAATTGCCTGCTCTATATTGCGCAATGCCGCAACAGAAAAATGACGTTTCACTTGCCAAGGATTACTCACCAAGTGACTAAAAAATCGAATTATTGGATGTCGTCTTTTCATCTATCACCAATCCCCGGAGGCTCCGCCGCCGCCAAAACCGCCGCCTCCGCCACCCCAACTGCTGCCACCGCTGCCAAATCCGCCGCCACCAAGACCACCGCCAAACCAGTCATTATTTGAGCGGCGGTTTCGACTTGAGCCAACATTTCTGCCACCACCTGAATCACTTGTCGGTGAAGAAAAAAACATGGTGATTAAAAAGGCCACTACGCCCGTAAAAATTCCCAAAGGCCACATCGAAAGAAGCCCTGTAGCACCACCCACGATACCTGCTGTGGCAGTGGACCCAAAAAAACGCCCCAACAATTTGGTAAAGAAATTGCCCAAAAAGAGCGTGCCAACAAGATAGAATATCCAGTATTCGCCAAAATGAAAATTATTGACTAACGCCTCATTTTTAACGGGTGGCGCTAGATTTTCACCCCGCACCAAGGCAATAAGTTGATCAACCCCAGCGTCAATGCCGCCGTAATAATCGCCCTGTTTGAATTGTGGCGAAATAATATCTGAAACAATGCGCTTGGCATATACATCAGGAATTGCGCCTTCTAGCCCATAACCGACTTCGATACGCAGTTTTCGGTCATTTTTGGCCACCAGCAACAAAACGCCATCATCTTGTTGCGCTCGGCCAAGTTTCCATTGGCTTGCAACGCGGATGGCATATTGTTCGATGGTTTCGGGCTGCGTGGTGGGGACAATCAACACCCCAATTTGACTGCCTTTTTCAGTTTCCAAAGCCGTTAGTTTGGCTTCTAACGCACTTTGTTCAGTTGGGCTTAACGTTTGCGTTAAATCCGTGACATGCGTCTTTAGTGCTGGAATTCCGCTATTCACCAAAGCGGCAATATCTGCCGCTTTTGATTCTGTCGAAATTTCTGGCCCAGCACGCACCATGCTTGATGCCAACAACAGCATCAGGCAAAGTAGGCACAGGCCTAAACTGACACGCGTTTTAAAGTGAGTCAACACGAGGGGTTTAAATCATTTTAACTTATTTTTTATCGCTAAAATCTACCGTTGGCGCTGTCGAAATGGCTTTTTCGTTTTCAACTGTAAAACTCGGTTTGGTTTGGTAACCAAACACCATCGCCGTCAAGTTTTGTGGGAAAGAGCGCACCGCAACGTTGTATTCTTTAATGGTTTCAATATAACGATTACGCGCAACTGTAATGCGGTTCTCAGTCCCTTCAAGCTGTGCTTGTAAGTCTCTAAAGCTTTGGTCGGCTTTTAAGTTTGGGTAATTTTCTGCCACCACCATTAAGCGCGATAGCGCACTGCTGAGTTCACCCTGTGCCGCCTGAAACTTGGCAAACGCATCGGGGTTATTCAGTACTTCGGGGGTAATTTGCATGCTACCCACTTTGGCGCGCGCTTCTGTCACTTGCGTGAGTACGTCTTTTTCGTGCTCCGCATAGCCTTTCACCACATTCACCAAATTTGGCACCAAATCGGCACGACGCTGATATTGGTTCAGCACTTCAGACCATGCCGCTTTTGAAGTTTCATCTAAACTCTGGAACGCGTTATATCCACAACCCGTTAAGTTCAACACCAGCAGCACAGCGCAGAATTTTAAAAAGATTTTTTGCATGTTCATTCCTTTATAAGTCAAAAGACAAATCCAATATTGATGATACTAAAATAGTGGCTACACTGAAAGCCAGTTATTCTATGCCCATAGGACGCAATTTAGCGTGTTAAATCGGATGATTTTTGTTGGCGAAAAATCACGTTTTTCATTCACAATATCTACCGAGCAAAAAGACAATGCCCAGCGAGCCTTATAAATAAAGGCTTACACGCCTACTCAGGAGAGTTAATGAAAGAACCTCTTGTTTTAAGCGCATTATATGGCTCATTACATGGGGTTGAATTTGCAAATTTCAACTGTTTACAATTGCTTTTAACCATCAGATTTTATTGATTTGTGGCGCCAGCATGGCTAGACAAATATCCTCCCAAGTGTGCGCTTTGTCTTGTGGATGCTGTAACAAATGTTGCAGGTCAAAAGTGGCTATCAGCTGAGCGGTTTGAAATGGATGCAACTGGCCGCGCAAACGTGTGAGTTTTTCAGTGGATTGCAAAAGCGTTTGCGCCACCACCTCACCCATCGCAATGATTAGTTGCGTTTTGTTGGCATTCACCAAGTCCAGCGTGTTACCTGCCTGCACGGAAGGCTGGCATTGAATGCACATGGCGCGCTGCATGTTTTGCAGTAGCTTGGCTTCATCTGTACTCAGTGCATGGTTCTCTAACACAAACAACCATTGTCCATCGTCACTGGCGATATGACTTAACATTTGCGTAGCGATTTCGGCTGGTCTATTTTCTGCGGCTATTTTTTCTATGTTGATTGCTTCTGGGGTAGCTGTTGCCACCTCAACAATCGTTATTGCTGCAATATCTTGCACCACTTCAGGCAAGGGCTGACGCAACTGCCACACAGGCAGCAATTCTAGCTCACGCAAGACATCTTCACGGGTTAGCGTACTCACCATCTGAACCTCATATTGCCAAGCCCATCAAAACCGCATCTTCGCGGCCCGACTTAAATTGCTTGGGGTCAGCCGGATAATAGCCGCGGCGGATAGCCATTTCATTAAAACCGACACTTTCATATAAAGCGATGGCGGAAACGTTGCTTGATCGCACTTCTAAAAACATATTCGCTGCCTTATATTTTTTTGCAACAGAAATCATGTGCGCCAGCAGGTAACGACCCAAACCCATTTTTTGGTGACTTTTTGCAACGCTCAAATTTAGTAAATGTGCTTCATCCAGCACCATCATCAGCAAAGCGTAGCCGATAATTTTTTCTTGCGCTTGCATTACCCAAGCGCTATAGCCTGAATTCAGCGAATCGCTAAAATTTCCGCGCGACCACGGGTAAGGGTAAATTTGCGGCTCTATTTGCATAATCGCATCTAAGTCGCTCTGCTGCATGGGGCGCAATGTCACGTTCGGCTGCGGCTGGCTTTGCAGCATGGCACTCATAGTTTTAAGCCTTGTTCGCGCTCAGCCGTTTTTAAGGCCACGCGGTTTCGAACATAAATTGGCATGGCCTCACCCGCTGGCTTGGCATGACCACTGACAACAATCGGTTTTGCCAACGCCAATATTGCGGCGGCAGTCGGTAAAGCTTGGGGCTGCACCGCTTGCAATTGTTCGCCATATACCAAACTTAATTGTTCTGAATACGCTTGCCAACCACTGCCCACGCCCACCCAGCCGTCACCTTGAACATGCGGCACCTCGGCAGGTTTATAAAGTCCGGGGGCTAAAACCACTTGCCAAGCATCATGCGTTTTTTCATACACCGCATGATACACCTCACCCATCCGTGCATCTAAGCAGGCAATCACTTTGCCAGCCCCGCTGGCCTCGGCCAAGGCCAGTAAAGTACAAATATCTACCACGGGCAAGTTCGCACCAAAACCTAAACCCTGCGCCACACCGGCTGCAATGCGCACACCCGTAAATGAACCTGGCCCGGCACCAAAAGCGATGCCTTGCAAATCACTCAGTGCGAGTTTGGCTTCATTGAGTAAGCCCTGAATTTGCGGCAAAATAATTTGTGAATGCGTTTGGCCAGCGTTGATATCAAACGTAAACACCTCACTGCCTTTTTGTACGGCAAGCGACAAATATTCGGTGGAGGTGTCAAAAGCGAGTAAATTCATTGTTCTCAATAATTATCCAAACCCGTGCGCCCTGAGCCTGCCGAAGGGTTTTACGTTTACTTGTGGTTCGACAAGCTCACCACGAACGGTAATATTTAGTCATAAGTGTTATTCAGCCGCTATTTTGCCACGTAATTGTTTAATTTGCCCGCGCTGTGTTTTACTTTCTAACCTGCGCTGCTTTGCCCCAAAACTCGGGCGCGTAGCATAACGCATCGGTTTCACATGGTTAGCCGCATTCACAATTTCGTGCAGTCTTTGAATCGCATCTCTTTTATTCGCCTCTTGCGTACGATATTGCTGCGCCTTAAGCACCAACATGCCTTCTGCCGTAATGCGGTTATCTTTACTGTGCAATAAACGTTCTTTCAACCAATCGCTCAAACTTGAAGCGGCAATATCAAAGCGCAAATGAATGGCCGAAGAAACCTTATTCACATTTTGCCCACCCGCGCCCTGCGCGCGAATGGCGGTGAGATCAAATTCATTTTCGGGAATTGTAATCATGCATTTTCTGCAAGCTATTTTTCAAAAAACGCCGCTACATCGACCAAGTCCCGCGTCCGCTTAAACGGCGGCAAACTCTGCCATATCCTTCTGCCATAAGGCTTGGTAATTAAACGCGGATCGCAAATCACCAGCACGCCTTTATCATTTTCATCGCGAATTAATCGCCCCGCGCCTTGTTTGAGCGTAATCACCGAATACGGCAGTTGATATTCCATAAACGCGTTTTTTCCTTCGGCATTCATTTTATCAATGCGGGCTGAAAGTACGGGGTCATCGGGCGGGGCAAAAGGTAACTTGTCTATAATCACTACACTGAGCGCTTCGCCGCGCACATCAACGCCTTCCCAAAAGCTCTGAGAGCCTACTAGCACGGCATTGCCATGGTTACGAAAGCGCTCTAGCAACTCGGTGCGCGTAGTGTCGCCTTGCAAAAGTAGCGGGTATTCCATGCCGTTTTCTGAGAAGGCTTCTTTAAGCAGCGCATGAATTTCGCGCATGGCTTTGAGCGAGGTACACAACACAAAAGCACGGCCACGGCTGGCTTGAATGACAGGCAAGGCTACCGCTGCCACGGCTGATGTGTAGGCAGGCGAATTTGGGTCTGGCATATTGGCGGGCGCATACAATAAAGCTTGTTTGCCATAATCAAACGGACTTTGCCAATAACCAGTTTGCGCGTTGTGTAAGCCCATTTGCGCTTGATAATGGCTAAAGTCACTTTTTACCGCGAGCGTGGCAGAGGTAAAAATCCACGCTCGCGGTTGGGCATTAAGCTGTTTGCCAAAGCCATCCGCCACACTGAGTGGCGTGGCGTGTAGTTGCACGCTTTGGGTAAACACTTCAACCCAGCGCACTAAGTTTTCATTGCTGGCTTTTAACCAATTGCTGAGTTGCGCACTCAGCTCCATGCCGCGTTGCCAGCATTTTTCTAGCATCGGGTCGCGCGCAGATTGGGTTTCTAGCACAATATTCAAATCGGTGAGCTTGGTTTGCATCCATTCAAAAGCGGATTCAAAATTTTTGAGTGCCAAGGCTTTTTGCACGGGCAGGCGCGAGCCTTCATATTGAAATACCAGCCGAAAATCTTTGCAGGCCTTTTCAAGAACAGGAATTGCATCGCCCAACGCCACGCAATCTTTAGCCAGCGTAATATAGGCTGTGGTGCAGTCACGCGCTAAATCCAGCAACTGGCTGGTAGAAACATCTTCACCAAAAAACAAGCCTGCGACTTCTGGCAACTGATGCGCTTCATCAAAAATCACGGTGTTGGCACTTGGCAAAAGCTCAGTTACGCCTTCATCACGCAGCATCACATCGGCAAAAAATAAGTGATGGTTCACTACCACCACATCGGCTGCCAGCGCTTGTTTGCGCGCTTCCATCACAAAGCAGTCTTTATAAAAACTACAATCTTGGCCTAGGCAATTGTCGCGCGTAGACGTTACACTTTGCCACACCAGCGCATTTTCTGGCACCTCCACCAGCTCGGCTTTGTCACCTGATTTTGAGTTTTCGGCAAAAGCTTTAATAATTGGAATGTAACCCGCTTCTTCACGCGAGGTAAAACGCCCTTCCAGCCCTGCGCGTTCTAAATGGTAGTGGCACACATAATTGGCGCGCCCTTTAAGAATTGCCACGGTCACTGGCACTTTTAAGGCATTGCGCACATTGGGTAAATCACGGCTGAAAAGCTGGTCTTGCAGCGTTTTAGTACCCGTTGAAATAATCACCTTGCCGCCAGAAAGCAGCGCAGGCACTAAATAAGCAAAGGTTTTACCGGTGCCTGTACCCGCTTCAGCAACTAACTGTTTGTTGTGTTGAATGGCATCTTCAATGGCCAGCGCCATTTCTAACTGCTGCGTACGCGCGGAATAGCCTTCAATTTGGCTTGCTAGTATGCCGTCTTGTTCAAATACGTTGCGGATAGTTTGCTCATTCGTCATGTGCGCCATTATCCCATGACTGGCTAGCCAAGCTTGCGTTTTTCGCGTGAATTCTTATAATCCCCCCATGCGTTTATTAAAACCATTCCAAGCATTGGCGAAATCACGGCTGTTTTTGTGCTCAATATTGGCATTTGTCAGCGTTTCTTGCGCGGCCGTTGAACCCGCGCCAGATGTCATTTCTGAAGCGCCCGTCGAAAATACAATGGCAGCAGATGAGACGTGGTCTGAACACGCGCGTGAAGTGCTGATGAGCGCTTTAAGCCTGACTGGCGTAAAATACAAGTTTGGCGGCAACTCACCTGAAACCGGCTTTGATTGCAGCGGTTTTGTGCGCTACGTATTTAATCAAGCCGCCAGCTTAACACTGCCGCACAGCGCTTTGGCGATTAGCCAACTGGGCAAGTCTATTCCAAAAAGTGAACTCGCGCCTGGCGATTTGGTTTTTTTCAAAACTGTCAAAAATGCTATTTCACATGTGGGCATTTACATGGGCAACAATCGCTTTATTCACTCGCCCAGCGCGGGCGGCAATGTACGCGTTGAAAGTATGCAAGAAGGGTATTGGGCAAAGCGTTATAGTGGCGCACAACGGCTGGAAAAATCTGACGAAAATACCGCGCAATCTGAATGAGCAAAAAGCGATAAAAACCGCTTAACCTTTTTCGATGCTCTGCGAGCCTTATAAATAAAGGCTTCCAGAACATAAATTTTTTCTCGGCAAAATTTAGTGCTCCAAAACAACTTTTACAAGCTGCTTTTTAGCATTTATTTTTTCAAACAATTTGCAAATAGCGCTTAAATTTTTGGCCGATCGCTATGCCCTAAATCTCGATTGGGGTCGATGCAATCTCTGATTAACTGCTTCACTTCTTTTGCTTCAGGAAAGCGCCCTTCTGTCTTGCGCGAGTAAATCAGTTTGCCATCTAACACAATATCAAACACGCCGCCCGTGCCGGGTTTTAAGGCAACGCTGGTTAAATCTTCTTCAAACGTCGTGAGCAGCTCTTGCGCAAGCCATGCCGCGCGCAACATCCAGCGACATTGCGTGCAGTAGCTAATTTCAACATAATGCGTCGTCAATTTGGTAATCCTTACTGGTATACTTTGCTTAGTATAAATGAAATATAATAAGTGCAAATTGAAACTAATCGAACTGACCTTGGCTCATAACCATGCGTAATATTAGCCGGGCGCTACAATCTATTATTGGGAATCATCATACATGCAAGTAAAAAATAAATATCGCGGTTTTACCAAACTGGGCTTGGTTGGTTCGGGCTTGTTGTTGGGCTTTATGTTAAGTCTGACTTATTCTGCCGTGGCAGAAAAAATGGCAAAACCTGAATTGCCGCTAGATGACCTGCGCGCGTTTGCCGAAGTGTTTGGCAAAATTAAAACGGATTACGTTGAACCGGTTGAAGACAAAAAGCTCATTTCAGAAGCCATCAGCGGTATGCTCACCGGCCTAGACCCCCACTCAAGCTACATGGATGTTGATTCATTCAAAGACATGCAGGCAGCCACGCAAGGTGAGTTTGGTGGTTTAGGCATTGAAGTCGGTATGGAAGATGGCTTGGTGAAAGTGATTTCACCAATTGAAGATTCACCTGCTTATGCGGCCGGCATTAAAAGTGGTGACCTCATCATGAAGTTGGATGAAAAACCTGTAAAAGGCATGACGCTCAATGATGCAGTTAAAATTATGCGCGGCACACCAAATACACCGATTGTTTTAACCATATTGCGCAAAAATGAAAGCAAACCACTGATTGTGAACTTAGTGCGCGCGGTCATTAAAAACAAAAGCGTGAAATTTAAAATGATCGAACCAGGCTTTGCTTACGCAAGAGTGACGCAATTCCAAGAGCGCACAGGCGAAGACCTCGCAAAAGCGATTAAAACCATGCATGCAGAAAATAAAGGCCCATTCAAAGGCTTTGTGCTTGATTTACGTAACGACCCGGGTGGCTTGCTCAATGGTGCGGTGGGTGTTTCAGCTGCCTTTTTACCAAAAGACACGTTGGTGGTTTACACCGAAGGCCGTGCGCAAGATTCAAAAATGAACCTGACGGTTAACCCTGACAATTACGCGCGTGGCGGTGCCGCGAATGATTACATGCGTGATATTCCAGCAGATTTAAAAACCGTACCGATGGTGGTGCTTATCAACGCAGGCTCGGCTTCCGCTTCTGAAATTGTGGCGGGCGCTTTGCAAGACCACAAGCGGGCAAAGTTAATTGGCGTGCGTACCTTTGGTAAAGGTTCAGTGCAAACCATTATGCCGATGAACAATGGCGCGGCGATTAAATTGACTACCGCGCGTTATTTCACGCCAAATGGCCGTTCAATTCAAGCAAAAGGCATTGAGCCGGATTTTTATGTTGAAGACGGTACGGACCAATCGTACAACATTCATGAAGCGGATTTATCGCGCCACATTAGCAACCCAACGGACGACAAATCTAAAGATGCAGCAAAAGCCGAAGCCGCTAAAGCCGCGCAAGATGCAGCAAAAGCGGAAGCTGCCAAAGCTAAATTGAATGAGAAAAAATACGCCGAGCCAACAGCGCCAATTGAGCCTGCCAGCAAGGATGACTTACAATTTGCGCAGGCCATGAATTTTCTAAAAGGCAATCCAGTGGTTGAATCTGTGCGGCCAAAGGTTGAAACTGCCGAAGCAAAATAGCACTTCAACAATAGGTGATTTAAAATAAAAGTCCGCTTCGTGCGGATTTTTATTTTCAAGCGCGATAAATATTATCAAAAAGCATTGAACACTACCACCGAGTTTATGCACTGTGTTTATAATGCGATATGACTTTAACCATTCAAGAACTTATTCAAGAGGCAGACCGTTGCGTGGCTTGCGGCTTATGCTTACCGCACTGCCCGACCTATCGAAAAACCGGTTCTGAGGCCGATTCACCCCGCGGACGCATTCAGTTAATGCGTGCTGTGGCGCAAGATATTTTGCCCAATAATGACCGCTTTAAACAACACATCGATTTATGCTTAAGTTGCCGCAGCTGCGAATCAGCCTGCCCCAATAACGTAAATTATGGTGCGCTGGCCGATACCGCGCGCGCAGTGTTTGTGCCTAAAAAGCGCCTATTTTCAGGCTTAGTAAAACCGTTTATTCGCCATCGAAAATTAGCCAATTTAGCACTTTGGCCACTTTGGTTTTTGCAAAAAACTCACCTGCTGAGTCCGCTAAAAAAACTAGTTCCCACTGCAGGTTTTTTACCAAATATTACTGAGCCCGTTTCTTGGAAACCCCTCTACGCTTCATCTGCACCCAAAAAAGGGGCGGTAAGCTTATTTTTAGGCTGTACCAGCCAAGCGCTCGACCAAGCCACGCTAACAGCCAGCATTACTGTACTCAACGCACTGGGTTTTGATGTGCACGTACCCACGCGCCAAACCTGCTGTGGCGGAATTGCCAGGCAAATGGGCGATGCTGAAGAGTCCGCGCGTTTAGTTGCAACAAACCAGAATGTATTTGATGCCGCCATGCCTATCCTCACCGTTGCAAGCGGTTGTGGGGCTGGTTTGTGTGATTACTTGTCTACGCACCATATTCAAGACATCAGCGCTTTTTTAAGCACTTGTGATTGGTCTGACGTTAAACTTTCGCCCTTAGAAATGCGTGTTTTTGTGCAAGATCCGTGTACATTAAGAAACGTGCAAAAAAGTCATCAAGCGGTTTATCAACTGCTCAAAAATATACCTGCACTTGAAGTTGCAGCCCTGCCTGGCAATAGCCAATGCTGTGGTGGCGCCGGCACCTACATGCTTAATCAAAAAGCAATGGCAACCAGTTTATTAAATGACAAGCTTTCTGCCATCAAAGCAAATGATGTTGTTTTGCTGGCAACTTCCAATATAGGTTGCAGTCTACACATTGCCAATGGTTTGCGCGCGCAAAATGCATCTGTTACAGTGGTTCATCCAGTGCAAATCATAGCCAAGCAGCTAGTCTTTAAGTCCTAACCGAATAAATCAAGGAGCAATCAATTGAGCAAGCTAGATCATTTCATTGTGGAATTTGATACCGCACTACGTACCTTGTTTGCAAAACCGCACAGTGTGCGTCAGCATCCAGATTCTGCCATTGCTGAAGCTGATTTATCTGATACCGAAAAAAAACACGCCAGCGCGCTGATGCGTGTCAATCATACTGGTGAGGTATGTGCGCAGGCTTTATACAGCGGGCAATCGCTAACGGCGCATCATCCCGAAATTACCAGTGCTTTAAAGCAGGCCGCGCTTGAAGAAACCGAGCATCTTGCCTGGTGCGAAACGCGCATCGCCGCGCTTGGCGGGCGCACCAGCGCGCTAAACCCTTTGTTTTACGCAGGATCATTCACCTTAGGCGCAGTGGCTGGGGCGTTGGGTGACAAATGGAATTTAGGATTTTTGGCAGAAACCGAACAGCAAGTCGGCGCACATTTAGCCAGCCACCTTGAACTACTCCCTGAAACCGACCTCAAAACCAGAAGCATCATTACGCAAATGCAGCAAGATGAGGCTGAACACGCAGCACTGGCAAAACAGCATGGTGCCGCAGATTTACCCGCACCAATTCAATTTTTAATGAAAAAATCTTCTAAATTGATGACGACTGTTGCATACTACGTATAACAAAATTTAACAAAAGAGTGGAATCATAAAAATGCAAAAATTTAGCGACGTGTTACTCACATTAGAGGATGCATCACACGTCAAACGCATCGCATTATTTAACAAAGATGGCAGCCCCGCAGGCGTCATTGACAACAAACCCGGCAGTCAAGGCTCGGTAAAAGTGTATTACCACCTTTACCGCATGTATGGCGAAATTTCGCTGGACGCGGCGGTTGAAGGCCTGAGTTTATATGCCGAACACACAGAAGATGCAGAAAACTGCCCAGGCAAACACCCGAACGTAGACCGCCTGTTAAATATTTTGGAAGATGAACAACCGTTGACAGTGGAAGTGACTGAAATTTAATTTTTTTGCGCGTTGTAATTTGCTGTTAGCAATTTTTTTAAGCAGCGCGTTTTAACCAAACTATTTACGTGAATGTTTCTAAAAAACAGAAAAATTCACGTTATTTTTAGACCAACCTTTTTTGATGCTCTGCGAGCCTTATAAATAAAGGCTTCCAGGGCATTTATTTTTTCTCGGCGCAAATAACCCGTTTTGCCTTAACTAAAATCGGGGGCTTTGATTTCAAAACTGTGCGTAATTTCTACCGACTTTGACAACATAATGGAAGCAGAACAATATTTTTCTGCTGAGAGTTTTACAGCGCGTTCCACCTGCGTTTCATTTAAATTGTTACCTGTCACCACAAAATGCACATGAATTTTGGTAAACACCTTTGGAATTTCATCCGCGCGTGCCGCATCAATTTCAGCCACACAATGCACGATGGGCTGACGGGCTTTTTTGAGAATGGCCACCACATCAAACGAGGTGCACCCGCCCATGCCAATCAATAACATTTCCATGGGACGCATGCCAATATTGCGTCCGCCATTTTCAGGTGCGCCATCCATCACCACCGCGTGGCCTGTTTCAGATTCGCCTATGAAACTGACACCATCAATCCATTTAACGCTAACGTGCATTATGTTCTCCAGTAGGCGCGATTTTTAAATCGCGACAGCAGTGGAATTTTAGTCACATTGCTTTCGCGCAATAAATTGCGCGCCTACATATTTTATTTAACGTCTAACAATTCAACATCAAAAATTAAATTAGCATTCGGTGGAATCACCCCACCCGCGCCGCGCGCGCCATAACCCATTTCAGATGGAATAATCAAGGTGCGTTTGCCACCCACTTTCATGCCAGCAAAACCTTCATCCCAGCCTTGAATTACTTGGCCTTGACCCAAAAAGAATTCAAATGGCTGACCACGGTCAACGCTGCTATCAAATTTTTTGCCTTTTCCACCTTCAGCAGCGGCATCGTGCAGCCATCCGGTGTAATGTACTTTGACATTAAAGCCAGGTTCGGCCTCGCGACCTGTTCCCACCTGCGTGTCAATTTTTTGTAATTCTGTGAGATTTGCTGTCATGGCCGAGGTTTCCTTTGCTGAAGTATTTTGTGTGGAGTCTGCATTACAAGCGCCGAGTGAAAAAACCAATCCGCTTGCTAGCAACAGGTTCAATAGTTTCATTGCTAATCCTTTATTTCATTCAATCATCTAAAATTATTACAGGCAATATGATACCTCAATCGCCAGTTAAGTTCGCCTGTATTTACCTAAGGCCGCTCGCCTTAGGGTTGTTGATGCACCCATTCAATCAGCGCATCTTGCGCATTTTTGCTTGCACCTGCGTTGGCATGATTCACCATCATCACCAGCACATGGCGGTGGTTATTCGCATCCAGCACATAGCCGGCAATCGCGCTCACGCCATTGATCGAGCCTGTTTTTAAGTGCGCATGATGCGCGACTGGGCTTTCTTTCAGGCGCTTTTGAATCGTGCCATCTTGTGCCAAAATAGGCATCGAAGCCATAAATTCTGGCATCACCGGGCTTATGTAAGCACTTAGTAACATACGCCCTAAGTGCTGGGCATTCATACGCTCAATGCGGGATAAACCAGAACCATTTTCAATGACCAGTTCGCTGGCTGCCAGCGATTGTCCATTAAGCGTTTTACTGGCTAGCCAATCTTTGATGGCCACAGCGCCTTTTTCCTCGCTGGCAGGTGCGCCTGATTTTTCCGCGCCGATGGTGAGCAATAATTGCCGCGCCATTAAATTATTGCTCCATTTATTAATCTCGCGCTCAACGTAAGCCAATGGCTCAGAATATTGCGCTAAAATTTTTACTGCCTGGCTATTTAATATTTGCGTTGTAACATCCTGAGTTTTTAATTTTCCGGCAAAACTTCCGCCAAGTTGGCGCCATAATTTTTTGAACGTATAAAACGCGTACTTTTCATCATCAAACACGCTGAGTTCTAAGTAGCGCTCACCGCAATCTGGGGCGTAAGTGCCATTAAACGTGACGACTGCACCGTTGGCTTGTTGCGTGACTGTATAACCAAAACGGCTGCGCCATTCCCCACATGCCCCCTTGGCTGGCTTCATGCGATTGATGATTTGTATTTCACTCAACTCAAACTCTTGGCTGACGTTAACTTCCGCCTCAGTTGCGACAAACTTAAAACTCGTGTTTCGTCCATTGACCAACAACGCACTCGGCTCGGCGTTATACGCGCGCCATGTTTCATCATCAAAGGTCTTTCTAGGGCCAACTTGTTGCGAGAAGTAGCTTTTATCCAACACTAAATCGCCTTGAATTTTTGTAATGCCAGTCTGTTGCACACTCATGAGCATGCGCCAGAAGTCTTGTGCCTTAAAACTTGGGTCGCCATAACCTTTAATAATTAAATTGCCTTGTAACACGCCATCTGCAACAGTGCCATCGCGATATACTTCGGTTTTCCAGCGGTAAGATGGTGTCAGTAAATCGAGTGCGGCATTGGTTGTCACCAATTTCATCACCGAGGCGGGATTCATGCTTTTATCCGCATTGTGGCTGAGTATTGGGCTGCTGCCTTCAACAGCCTGAACAAAAACTGCGACATTTTGCGCTGGAATACCCGCATTTTTAAGTGCGCTGGCAACAGATGGAGGTAACTCCGCATAGGCGGGTAGGCCAAGAGCGCCTGTTGCAAGCACAATCAAACACCACCAAAATTGCATGAATTTCATATTGAATTTTTTACTGCTTGATACGCGGCTGTAACCATCGTATTGATTTCGTCAAAAGTAATTGTGTAGGGTGGCATAAAATAAACGGTATTACCAACGGGGCGAATGAGTAAATTTTGCTGCAACGCCGCTTGATAACACTGCTTAGAAAACTGCGCATTTTGTGTAACCACATCAAAGGCAAATATCATGCCCTGATGCCTTAAATGCTTAATTGGCAAGTCAGTAAGCACTTGCATTTTAGCCCAAATGGCGGCGGCTTTTTCAAGATTTGTTTGTAAAACATTGTCTGATTCAAAAATCGCCAAGGTCGCCAGCGCGGCACTACAGGCCAGTGGGTTGCCAGTATAACTATGGCTGTGCAAAAACCCGCGTATTGTACTGTCGTCATAAAAAGCCTGATAGACTTCATCCGTGGTGAGTACTGCTGACAAAGGTAAGTAGCCTCCCGTGATGCCTTTTGAGAGACAAATAAAATCAGGTTTTATGTTTGCTTGCTCACAGGCAAACATTGTGCCGGTGCGGCCAAAACCAACGGCAATTTCATCCGCAATTAAATGTACCTCATATTGCGTACAAATTTCACGTGCTCTAGTGATGTAGGCTGGATGATACATGCCCATACCGGCGGCACATTGCACGAGTGGCTCAATAATAAACGCCGCAATTTCATGGTGGTGCGCTGCCAAATAATTTTCTAAAACATCGGCACAGCGCATTGCATAATTTTCTGCACTTTCCCCAGTTTTGGCTAATCTAAAATCAGGGCTAGGCATTTGCGCAGACTGCATTAAAAGGGGCGCATAAGTATCTTTAAAAATTGCCACATCGGTGACGCCTAGCGCGCCCAGCGTCTCGCCATGGTAGCTATTTTGCAGGCTGACAAACTTGGTCTTATTCGGCTTGCCCGTGTTGCGCCAATAATGAAAACTCATTTTCAACGCAATTTCAGTCGCACTTGCGCCATCACTGCCGTAAAAGGCATGGCCTAACCCTGTCAGTTTGGCGAGTTTCTCAGATAACGCCACCACAGGCTCGTGGGTAAAACCCGCCAGCATCACGTGTTCTAAGGTATCCAACTGCAATTTAATCGCGTCTTTAATACGCGTGTTATTGTGGCCAAACAAATTCACCCACCAAGAACTCACTGCATCTAAATAACGATTGCCATCTTCGTCAACCAACCAAATGCCATCGCCCCTGCTAATCGGAACCAAAGGAAATTGTTCATGTTGTTTCATCTGCGTACAGGGGTGCCAGACTGAGGATAAGCTGCGTAGTAGTAACTGATGGTTTTTCAATGATAATCTACTTCTCGTTGGTGTCTGATTGCTGTGATAGTTACAATATCTGTCAGTTGATTGTATCGGTACAAGGCGATATAGCCAGTATTCCCGTATGAAATGACCAGTTCACGAAAATCTGAACGTGTCGATATTCTGCCAATTTCAGGATGATTCACCAAGGTTTGTATGCCATGTTGAATGATGTCATAAGCAATGAGCGCCTGTTCAGTGCTTGATGCCTCGGTTAGAAAATCAGTAACGCGCACCATGTCTTCCAAGAACTTTGGCGTATAGTTAATTATTGCCATGAGCAGAGCTATTTGTATTTTTTAAGTGCTGGCTTAGGGATTTCTATGCCTTGAATTTTGGCACGAAAATAAGCATTCACTTCATCAGCGTCATATGCCTGGCCTGTTTTCTGATACTCTTGCCATGAAGTCTCTGCTTCTGCCAAAAATGCCTGATACTTTTCATTGCGCCTTGTTTCGTGCTCAATAGCCTCTACCATAAATGCATGCGGTGTTTTTCCTGCGGCTTCTGCCAGTTTTGCCACACGTTCTTTGAGTGTATCTGGTAATTTTAAGCTCGTGGTTGCCATAAGCTTTACTCCTAAACATTAACAAGGTGTCACTAAAGTAACACCCACTTGAGAGCCTGTCAACTTCTTTTGTTGCAGTGAATGGCGTTGCATTTTTACACTAAAAAGCGCATCATTTGATGATTATTTTTATGTAAAAAAGGGCATTTGATGAGAACAACCATTGTGTTAGATGATGATTTATTAGCCAAGGCGCAAGCTTTAACCAGCTTGCATGAGAAATCTAGCTTGGTAAAGGAGGCATTAAAAGCCTTAATTGCGCGAGAAAGTGCGTTAAGGCTGGCGAACTTGGGCGGTAGTGAGCCGCAGCTAGAACATATTACGCGCAGAAAAAGCATTGAGTAAACCTTGCTAGCCTTGCCATGATATTAGTTGATAGTTCAGTTTGGATTGACCATTTGCGTAATAGTGATGCCGCATTGGTGCAATTACTCACGCAAAACAATGTGCTCATTCACCCATTTGTAAGAGGCGAATTGGCGTTAGGTAATTTTCGTCAGCGTACACAAATTTTGAGTTTGCTAGATAATTTGCCACGCGCCAATATTGCAGATAATGAAGAAATTATTTTCTTCATAGAAAAACATGCTTTGTTTGGGTTAGGTATTGGCTTAATTGATGTGCACTTATTGGCATCCGCCTTGTTACAAGGTAACACCTTGCTTTGGTCTCGCGATAAACGCTTGATGGCAGCCGCCGTGCGGCTTAATATAGCGGCCACTTTTAAAAATGTGCACTAAATTTTAAAATTTAAACCTAATGATTAAAACCCGCAAACACTTAGAACTCCTCGCTCCCGCAAAAAATGCTGATTTTGGCATTGAGGCCATTAACCATGGGGCGGATGCAGTGTATATTGGCGGGCCGGCATTTGGCGCGCGGGCCAAAGCGCCAAATACATTAGAAGATATTGCGCGTTTGGTAAAACATGCGCGGCGTTTTCATGCCGAAATTTTTGTGGCGCTCAATACCATTTTTCATGATAACGAGTTGGAAGCCGCGCAAAAACTCACACATCAACTCTACGAAATTGGCGTGGACGCACTGATTATTCAGGATATGGGTTTGCTAGAACTAGACTTACCGCCCATACAACTGCACGCCAGCACGCAAACGGATATTCGCACGGTTGAAAAAGCCGCGTTTTTAGACCAAGTGGGCTTTAGCCAAATAGTGTTAGCGCGCGAGCTGGATTTAAAAACGGTCAAGAAAATTGCCGACGCCACCAGCGCAAACTTAGAGTATTTTATTCACGGGGCATTGTGTGTGGCGTTTAGCGGGCAATGTTACATCAGCCATGCCCACACCGGGCGCAGTGCCAACCGTGGTGAATGTTCGCAAGAGTGCCGTTTGCCTTTTACATTAGAAGACCAAAAAGGCCGCATAATTGGCAAAGATAAGCATTATCTATCAATGAAAGATAATGACCAAAGCGCCAACTTGCGTGCGTTAATTGATGCGGGCGTCAGCAGCTTTAAGATTGAAGGTCGCTATAAAGATTTACCTTATGTCAAAAATGCCACTGCACATTATCGCCAACTATTAGATGAAATTTTGCACGATAGGCCAGAGTTAGCCAAATCATCACACGGCAATTGCACTTACACCTTTAACCCACAGCCCGAAAAAACCTTTAACCGCAGCGCGACGGATTACTTTGCCAACGGTCGCCAAGCCGATATTGGTGCGTTTGATACGCCTAAATTTTCAGGCGAATTGTTAGGAAAAGTAACTAAGGTAGGCAAAGATTTTATTGAAGTTGAAACGCCCACTCAGTTACATAATGGCGATGGCGTGTGCTTTTTTGATGTGCATAAAGAATTGGTGGGCTTGCGCATTAATACCGTGGATGGTAAAAAGCTTTACCCCAACGAGATGCCCGCCGATATTCGCAACAACACGATTGTGTATCGCAACCGCGACCATGCTTTTATGCGATTGCTTGAAAAAGATTCTGCACAGCGCAAAATCAGGCTCAACATGCGTTTTTTTGAAACCAGCGATGGCTTTGGGCTAGAGGCTATTGACGAAACTGGAATCAACGTCACTTATTTGACGCATGCAGAAAAGCAAGTAGCGCAAACGCCCGATAAAGCCATCCATAGCCTAAAAGAAAATTTAAGCAAGCTTGGTAGCACTGATTTTGTTGTGAATACCATTGAAATCGCAACCACGCAAACCTGGTTTGTACCCGCATCCATTGCCAACGCCCTTCGCCGTGAGGCAATTGATGGCTTGCAAATAGCGCGTAATAAAAGTTATGCGCGGCCACCACGTCGCATGGCTGCCGAACCCCCCGCGATTTATCCTGAAGATACACTGACTTACCTCGCCAACGTCTACAACCAAAAAGCGCGGCAGTTTTATGCAAAACACGGCGTAAACCTCATTGCAAAAGCCTATGAGGCCAATAAAGAGCTCGGTGAAGTGCCGGTGATGATTACCAAACATTGCCTGCGTTTTAGCCACGGGCTATGCCCCAAAGAAGCCAAAGGCGTGATTGGCGTGCAAGGCACGGTGACGGCAGAACCCATGACGCTCATTAGCGGCAACGACCGATTCACATTGAAATTTGACTGTAAACCCTGCGAGATGCATGTGATGGGGAAAATCCGTAAGCCCGTCATTCAAATGGGTCCGCCACAGACCGTACAATTTTTTAATAAACGGCCATAAAAACTACATTTTTAAAGCGTAAATTAAGCGCTTTAAATGCGCCTATTTTCAACCCAACCTTTTTCGATGCTCTGGAAGCCCTGTGAGTATTCTAGTTAAAAGAGACACTCGTTATTATTTGGAAGTAGCCATCGATAGCTATTCGATTTTGACCATTTTTTTGAACGCGTAATTAGCGAGACAAAGCCGACATACAAGTTTACTACTCAACTTTTGGTAGTGATGGCACTGCGGACATTGATTGTTGGAAATTTATTGAAGATATTTTTAAGTAAAAGGTAAACCATAAATCACCAAGCCAACAAAACTTGGTTATCACAAGCCACCACCTCTTTTTTTGTACCATGTCCAGCATTTTTAAGGGTGTGTAATTCAACTAAGCCGATTGATTGCAAAACATCAATATCACGTTTAACTGCCGATCTGTCACGATTAAGGCGTTGAGCTATATCGGTAATTGAACCCGAACGTAAGCGGATCGCTCGAAACAAATCAATTTTTGCCGCAGACACGACTTTAGCTAAATCTTCAGCATGTTCAAAGCTAACGATTTTACTTTCTTTTTCAAGTAGACCTTTATCAGCCAAACTCGCTATCGCCTTACCGCGATTAAAAAAGTCTTCTGTACTTTCAATTTTAATATGCATTACTTTCTCCTGAGTGCTAACCATGCCTGCTCAAACAACTTTTCTGTTTCCGCAAAACTTTTAAATTCTACCGCTTCAACTTTGCCGTGATCATGCCTATGGTGATAACCATGCGCATTATCAAAACCAATGATACGACCATTATCAGCATTAAATAAATGATGATTGATGTAAGCTAGATTATATCTGGTCACTCGACCATCATCATCTACCCAAACTTCACGTCGCAACATACCATTACCCTTCTTTGAGGATATGACGTGTTGCTCATCAATCAGTTTTTTATCAGCCATGATTTATTATATCACTGCTGAAACATTATTCAATTTGACTTTAAATGTTAGTTTATATTCATAGTTAAACATGCAGATTCAGATACACTAGCAATTCAGCACAACCATTTCTCAATAGCTGTGCTGAATCTCACTACACTTCCGTTTGCTCTGCCAACTCCAAAGCATCATCTACTTCAATGCCAAGATAACGCACAGTACTATCAAGCTTGGTATGCCCCAAAAGCAACTGAATGGCACGTAAATTTTTTGTAGGCTTATAAATGAGCGTGGCTTTAGTTCTACGCATGGTATGGGTGCCATAATTTGCTGAATCTAGCCCAATTTCTTCTACCCGTGCATTAACAATACGCGCATATTGCCTGGTAGATAATTGCAGTGAATCATGAATACGGCTAGGGAACAGAAAGTCTTCTGAACGAAGATGCGCAAACTCAATCCACGCATAAATAGAATTGCGGGTTGGCTCTGCAATTTCAAAGTGCACAGGTAAGCCAGTTCTTTGTTGCATAACAATGGCGCGGGCAGTAATTTGATTGCCATGAAAAATATCTCTTACTTTCTGTTTCATTAGATTACAAGCTCGAAGCTTACTGTCTATGGCTAAATGCAGTAAATGATGCGGCTGTTGTATAGCTTAACTATACGGCGTTATAATTTTGTATGATTAAAAACTTTCGTCATAAAGGCTTGGAGCAGTTTTTTAACACTGGCAACAAATCGGGCATTCAACCACATCATGCAATTAAGCTTAAAGTGCAACTCACCGCCATGCATGCGACAGAATCCCCAGATGATTTAAGAGCACCTGTTTCATGGAGACTACACCAGCTAACGGGCGATCGCACCGGTTTCTGGTCGCTCACAGTCAATGATAATTGGCGCGTCATTTTTAAGTTTTATGATAGTGATATAGAGCTTGTAGATTATTTAGACTATCACTAACAATAGTGATAAAACTAATATTAGGATAATTAAATGGAAATGCATGCACCCGTACATCCTGGTGAGGTATTAAGAGAATACCTACCAGAAAACTTAACTATTACTGATGCATCGAAGCACCTTGGTGTTACTCGTGCAGCTTTATCACGGATATTAAATTGCAAAGCAGGCATTAGCGCAGAAATGGATCTACTTTTGTCAGATGCGCTAGGCACCTCAGCAGGCTTTTGGTCACGCCTACAAGTGCAATATGATATTTGGCAAGCTAAACAGAGATACCATCACATAGCACGATTTCCACAGGTCGCTTAATGGCCGATTGTAGAAATACAAACTTTATTGTTGAAGGTCGCCTGAGGTGATGTGACCAAAGCGGCCAGTCAATTTATCTTGGGTGGAATTGCCCACGTCTGCGTGCAATCTTCAATTAAAAGAGCCACCTGAAATCTATACATTTGTAGCGCCTCCATCAAACTCAAGTCTGTTGCCATGCACCATGTTGATTTTTTCATCATGATTTCAGCAGCAATGTCGTGCAAACCAACAGGCACATTTAAACTATAACATCATAAAAATACGCTAACCTATTGATAATAAATTAATAGGTAAGTATAATTCTATTGGCATCATAATTGCTTCTGCAATTAAGTACTATATTAAGGAGAGCGAAATGCTCAAAAATATCATTTCAGCCATATTTTTCACTACTATGATTGCAACATCTATGCCTGGCCTAGCGGCTGACAAACAAGTACCTGAAAAAGTGATTGCTACGGTAAACCATGAAGTAACCGCATCAAGTAACGATAAAGCGGTGTCAAGCAAAAACGCACAACAAAGTGCAGAGGCAAGCAATGTAACCACCGCCACCGCCAGTTTACTGTTTGCATTTGCGTTGCTGGGATTTGTGTTACTGTCTAACCGCTAACAAGTCAGTTAGACTAGTCGTATTCAGATAACCGCTAACAAGCGCGATTGCTTTCATTCGCAAGCCTAACCATATGAAATAGTTAGGCTTTTTTCACAAACTCTGATTTCAATTTCATAGCACCAATGCCGTCGATTTTGCAATCAATGTCATGATCGCCCTCCACCAGGCGAATATTCTTTACTTTAGTGCCCACTTTAACGACCAATGAAGAGCCTTTGACTTTCAGGTCTTTAATCACGGTAATGCTGTCGCCATCTTGCAATAGATTGCCATTGGCGTCACGCACGACTTTTGCTTCTTCTGCACTGTCAGCGACGGCGTTTTTTGGCCACTCATGCGCACATTCGGGGCAAATGTATTGGTCACCATCTTCATAAGTGTATTCTGAATTGCACTTTGGGCAGTTAGGGAGGTTACTCATAGTCACTTTCTATTGATTACGCTTCATCAAAAAATTACTTTGCACGCATGCCAGCCATTAAAAATAAGGCGTGTCTATTACTCACCAATAGAAACACCAAAGCCAAACACCGTTTGTGCGTGATTATAATCAATTAAAGACTCGCCATAACCATCAGACAACATCAAATGCAATTTAATGTTGTCACGGTCGAACGGTTGATACTGTAAATCGAGCTTTGTATAGGCTTTATTATCACTGCGAAAATTATTACGGAACAACAAATTAGCCGATACGTTTTTAAATAATTGATCCCAGTGTAATTTCACATCGCCATAGCCGATAGATTTGTCAATATCTGGATTATCATCATTTCGACCCGACTCGTAAACGCGCCACCATGGCCGTACTGACAAGCTGATATTGTCATTTACCTCCCACGCTGACTCAATATAAAGTCGATTCCAGCTTCGTGAAACAGGCATGGAACGACCGTTGGATTCATGTATAAATCCTAAATTCACCATGCGAGGTAACAGAGCGTGTTGCACCTCTCCTTCAGGCGCCTTTAAGCCTAAGGATAAAATTATCTCCGGGGAAAAATTATGCTCACGCATCGGCCGTGAATTTTTGCTATCAAACACCTGCCAATAAGATTGTTGCGTGTAGGCCGCCCAAATTCTAGAGGTATCCACATAGGGTAAGTCGCGTACAAAAGGAATACTGCGCATCAACTCTGTTTTAAAACTCACCTGAAACTTTAAATCTTGGTTGTCTAAATCACGATCAATTCCATCAAGGTGTCTTGGCGAACTGGCAATATGGTTAGGGTTGGATGTTTTAGTGACCACAAGATAATTCAGCCCGTGCGTTTCAAGGTCGGTTAAATCTTTACTTTCGCTACTACTTAAACGCCATTTTCTATCGAGATAGCGACATGGCTTATCAGATGCGTTTTTGCAATCCTGTGTATCGGCCTTCTTAGCCGCACTGGCTTGCTCTACGTCAGCTGTTAACTGAATATTATCAAAGCATGATAGACGCTCATCTGCTTGTGTGGTCTCTGAAAAGGTTGTTTTACAATAGGCAACCGCCGCTTCAACATTCGTGCCCATCAATTGCGCTTGTGCAGTTGTTGAAAAAATAAATAAAAGCACACTTACCCATAACGGGGTTCGGTTCATCGTTTGTTCCAATGTAATTTTTACGATTGTAAAGTTTGAAGGTGCTGATAGCGCCCTAAGGTGCGGGGTTAGTCATCATCAGGTGTAAATGCTCTATTTCTTGAAGTACTTCAGCAGACAGCTTAATTTGCCACGCACCGATATTCTCCTTAAGCTGTAACATACTGGTTGCGCCAATAATGGTACTGGCAACACACCAGCGATGGTAAACAAAACTTAAGGCAAGCTGGGTTGGCGCTAAGCCATGCGCTCGCGCTAGTTTAGCGTAAGCAGCACTGGCTGGGGAAACATTCTGTTTAGTGTAGCGTTGGGCATAGCCTAGAAACATCGTCACCCGACCTTGGTTTTGCGGGTTATCAACATACTTACCCGTTAAATGGCCGAATGCAAGCGGAGAATAGGCTAGCAAGCTGACATTTTCACGATACAAAACTTCACTCAAGCCAAAATCAATACTACGGTTCATTAAATGATAGCTGTTTTGCAAAGTGGCAATGCGCGGCAGATTGTATTCTTTGCTGATACGCAAAAACTCCATCACACCCCATGGCTGCTCGTTACTTAGCCCGATAGCGCGCACTTTTCCCTCTTGAATCAGTTCGGCTAACGTTTCTAACTGCGTATGAATACTTACCCAATCCTTTTGGTTGCCCTGTGCATCTAATTCTAGCTTTGGATCAAATTGATATTGCCCAAATAATGGCACATTGCGCTCAGGCCAGTGCAATTGGTATAAATCGATGTAGTCCGTTTGCAGACGCTTTAATGAATCGTGCAGGGCGTTGCGGATATTCGCGCGTGTCAATGAATCATCACCACCGCGAATCCAATTTAAGCCACGGTTTCGCCCGGCCACTTTACTGCCTAAAATAATTTTGTCGCGCACTTGATGTTTTAACCAATGCCCGATGATGGTTTCAGTGCGGGTAAACGTTTCAGCTTTGGGCGGCACAGGATACATTTCTGCCGTATCAATAAAATTAATCCCCTGAGAAATTGCATAATCAAGCTGCGCATGCGCTTCTGCTTGGGTATTTTGGTCGCCAAAGGTCATCGTGCCCAAACAAACTTTAGAGACATTTAATGCGGATTGACCGAGTTTTGTATATTCCACTTGTAATCCTTTATTCATTGCAACTTCACATGAAATTAGTTCTACTTCAATGATCAATGACTTACTTACAATCCACTTTGAAACAAACCACTTTCAGCTTCAAGATAACTTCATTTTTTATTCATCAATTGTTCATATTTCAATGAGATTCTAACCTTCAAACTAAAAAATTGAAAAATTAAAGAGGTTTACAATGCCACTTAAAGTACGTTTATACATCAACCGCATGCATCAACTGGATAACTCAGTGTGCATTGCTGTTAACCATACAAGTCAGTATCGCCTAATACGAAATTACTTCAGACTGATTAGCCGATTAGGTGATGGGCTTTTTTGGTATATCCTGATGCTGGGTATTTTTATGGTCAAAGGTATCGATGGTATTACTGCAGTGACACACATGGCATTTGCAGGCTTAACTGGCACCCTCGTTTATAAATGGTTAAAAGGCAAAACCCTGCGACCTCGCCCTTACGAAGTTCATCAAGATATTTGGTTAACAGGAACGCCTCTTGATAAATTTAGTTTTCCTTCTGGCCACACCCTTCACGCCATTATATTTAGCCTGGTGGCGGCAACTTACTACCCGCAACTTGCAATTATTCTTGTACCTTTCACGACAATGATTGGTCTCTCCCGGGTTGTACTTGGTTTACATTATCCGAGTGATGTGATTGCTGGCGCCTTGTTGGGTGCTGTGATTGTCAAACTATCTTTTCTTATAGTATAACTTTTCTTATTGTCTAGCTATCTGGATAGTTAGGATTTATCAAAGTCTTATTAAAGTACTGCACAGGGGTTGGATGCAATAATCCTAGATGCACTACGCACTGCTCACGCCAAATATCCAATTGTTCCACACTGAGGTTTTTAAGTTCTGGCTCTAATATTGGATTTCCACCATTTAACACTTCACTAATATCAGCTACCGCGACCTGTGTTTTAGCTAAATAGTAGACAAAATGCTTGAATACTCGCTTGTCTAGAATGCTTACCAAGCGATGAATTAAACTGGGTAACTTCACAGTACGCAATATACCATCCCAAAAAGCTAGGCGTTTTAATGCACGGCTTGTGACATTGACAGAACACCGAAACTGAATTGAAATAAATCTAGTGATGATCGCGTGGTGCCTGTTTAACAACTGCCCTGGCAAGATATTTACTAAGGAAGCTAAATGCCCGTCCATTGCCCACTCTGATACAACGTGCGTAAATATTTCATTTTTATGCCACATTGCTTCGTGCGCGGGAACAAAATGATTATGCGCGATTACATCAATATATAAATGACTGATATAGCCTATTGCAAGCGCTGTTTCTTCTTCAGTTTGCGCTGCAGACATCAATCGATGCCCGCTTTCCCATAAATGCGTGTGTTGATAGCGACGACTCACAATCGCAAGATCTGGCAAACACGCGCCCGCCATGACCAACTCTGGAAAGTTTCTAATTGCTCTTTGTAGCCGTGGATCTAGCAACGGCATCGCCCAAAGCAGTGATTGTGCAAAATAAACGTGTGTCACCAATCCCCATGCATTAGCATCTGCTGAATACAGAAATATTGGTAACCACCAAAACGCATTCATCATAAACGTTGGCAAGCGCATGGGCTATAAATTGTCATGCAATCATTAAAAATTAATTACAAAAATATGATTTTTTGGTGACAGGCTTTCAATCAACATTTCATTAAAACGTCATATTGAGACGTTATTGTTTGCCTAAATTCATTACACATGGCCTTAATCTATATGAAAATATTATTTCTTTCCGATGTTTATTTTCCACGCATTAATGGTGTTTCTACCTCCATTAGGACATTTGTTGAACAAATGCAGAACCTTGGTCATGAGGTGCATCTTATTGCGCCTGATTACGAAATATTGACAGACGATGAGGCCTGGATAAAACGTGTTCCAGGACGAAATATTTATTTTGATCCAGAAGATAAACTCATGAAGTTTGGTCATGTCATGCAGCTATTGCCAAAGCTGAAGCAAGAAAAATACGATGTTATTCATGTGCATACACCGTTTGTCGCGCATTATGCTGGGTTAAAACTTGCTGCTAAGCTAAACATTCCTTGTATCGAAACTTACCATACATTTTTTGAAGATTACTTACATCACTACTTGCCATGGCTACCTAAACGTATGGCAAAAGGCATTGCAAGACTCATTTCTAAACGTCAGTGTAATTCAGTTGATGCCATAGTAGCGCCTTCAAAACCAATGTTAGATGTGCTACGCCAGTACGGCATCAACACGGCATCTGAAGTGATTCCTACTGGTTTACAAGATAGCAGCTTTAAGACCGGCAATGGTCAAGCCTTTCGCTCACTCTATGGCATCTCATTAGAGCGCCCAATGTTACTTTATGTAGGCAGGGTTGCATTTGAGAAAAATATCGACTTCCTACTTGAAATGACGAAAAAACTTAAAGAAAAACAACCTGATATTTTACTCCTTGTGACTGGTGAAGGCCCCGCAGAAGCTTCCTTACATAAGCTCACTCAATCACTATCCTTAGAAGATAACGTCAAATTCATTGGTTACTTAGACCGCAACACCGAGTTAAATGCTTGTTATGCGTCAGCGGACGCTTTTGTGTTTGCCTCTAAAAGTGAAACACAAGGCTTAGTTTTATTAGAGGCCATGGCGCAAGGAACACCTGTTGTAGCGATTGCTGAATTAGGCACAGCCTCAATTTTAGTGGAAGGAAAAGGCGCATTGATTGCTCCCGACAATACACTTCAGTTTTCCGAAAGGGTGCATGAGTTACTGGTAAACCCTTTGCATCGATTTGAACTTGGTAAACAGGCAAAAACTTACGCACTAGAAAAATGGACAGCAAAGCTACAAGCTGAACGAATGATTCAATTTTATGAGGAAATCATCAAAAGCAAATCATCTTGTCAACTTAATGCAAATAATCAGTTAGCCAACATGGACAGGGAGACAAGTCATTTGAATGCAAGTTTTTAATAGCGTAATCCATAAAAAGCAAACGATTTATCAAGCACCAAACGGCTACATACGATTGCAATGAAGCGTTGTCACCAAGTTTTTCCATAAAAATATCATCTTCCAAACAAAATAACTCAGTTCTATTTTAGATTTCAAAAGTCTAAGAATGAATGAAAAATAATATCAAAATATTAGCGCTTAGCTCTTGAAATCAGTTGAATATGCCCCAAATTAGCAATCAAGGCATGCGAGTGCTAAAATACCGCATTGCCCTTGCAATTCATAAACGCAATGACATTCAATAGATTTATAGCATAACTTATCAGGAGATACTGTATGAAAATTCGTCCCTTACACGACCGTGTGATTGTTAAACGTTCTGAAGAAGAGCGTACAACCGCCTCTGGCATTGTGATTCCAGATTCAGCGACTGAAAAACCAGACCAAGGTGTGGTGCAAGCTGTTGGTAATGGCAAACGTGATGAAAATGGCAAAGTGATTGCCCTAGACGTTAAAGTGGGCGACAAAGTGCTATTTGGTAAATACGCAGGCCAAACCGTTAAGGTGGACGGCGAAGAATTATTAGTGATGCGCGAAGAAGACATCATGGCAATTGTCGAGTAATTTCTAATTAAGAATACATTGAAGAATATCTAGGAGAATTGAATATGGCAGCAAAAGACGTAAGATTTGGTGATGACGTTCGTCAAAAAATGGTAGCTGGCGTGAATGTACTCGCCAATGCAGTGAAAGTCACTTTAGGTCCGAAAGGCCGTAACGTTGTATTAGAGCGCTCATTTGGCGCACCAACCATTACTAAAGATGGTGTTTCAGTGGCTAAAGAAATCGAATTAAAAGACAAGTTCGAAAACATGGGCGCACAAATGGTGAAAGAGGTTGCGAGCAAAACTTCTGATATCGCTGGCGACGGCACAACAACAGCAACCGTGCTGGCACAAGCAATTATTCGTGAAGGCATGAAATCAGTCGCTGCCGGTATGAACCCAATGGATTTAAAACGCGGCATTGATAAAGCGGTTGCTGCGGCCATTGCTGATTTAAAAACACAATCAAAACCATGTACAACCAGCAAAGAAATCGCGCAAGTAGGCTCTATCTCTGCAAACTCTGATGAGACAATTGGTAAAATCATTGCTGATGCGATGGACAAAGTAGGTAAAGAAGGCGTGATTACGGTTGAAGATGGTTCTGGCCTTGAAAGCGAATTAGATGTAGTTGAAGGCATGCAGTTTGACCGCGGCTACTTGTCACCCTACTTCATCAACAACCAAGAGCGTCAAATTGCGTTGTTAGATAACCCATTCGTTTTGTTGCACGACAAAAAAATCTCAAACATCCGTGATTTATTACCTACTTTAGAGCAAGTCGCTAAATCAGGTCGTCCATTATTGATTATTGCAGAAGACGTTGATGGTGAAGCGTTGGCAACCTTGGTTGTAAACAACATCCGTGGCATCTTGAAAACGACTGCTGTTAAAGCCCCTGGTTTTGGTGACCGTCGTAAAGCGATGTTAGAAGACATTGCTATGTTGACTGGCGGCACCGTGATTGCTGAAGAAGTTGGTTTGAAACTTGAAAACGTAACGCTTGAGAATTTAGGTCAAGCTAAACGTATTGAAGTAGGCAAAGAAAACACTATTATTATTGATGGTGCAGGCAATGAAACTAACATCAAATCACGTATCGCACAGATTAAAACCCAAATCGAAGAAGCAACAAGCGACTATGACCGTGAAAAACTACAAGAACGCGTAGCGAAACTTGCTGGCGGTGTTGCAGTAATTAAAGTCGGTGCAACCACTGAGATTGAAATGAAAGAGAAAAAAGCGCGCGTAGAAGATGCATTACACGCGACACGAGCAGCAGTTGAAGAAGGTATTGTCGCTGGTGGTGGTGTTGCACTCATTCGCGCACGTGCGGCAATTGCAAAAGTTAAAGGCGATAACCACGACCAAGACGCAGGCGTTAAGATTGTATTGCGCGCAGTTGAAGAACCATTACGTCAGATTGTGCAAAACGCAGGTGTTGAGCCTTCAGTAGTCGTGAATAATGTAGAAGCTGGTAAAGGCAACTACGGTTACAACGCTGCTAACGAAACTTACGGCGATATGATTGAAATGGGTATTCTTGACCCAACTAAAGTGACACGCTCTGCATTGCAAAATGCAGCTTCAGTGGCCGGCTTAATGCTGACAACTGACTGCATGGTCGCTGAGCATCCAAAAGAAGACGGTCCAGCAATGGGCGGTGGTGATATGGGTGGTATGGGCGGCATGGGCGGTATGATGTAGACTTTTGATGTTGCATCAACTTGTCCAACTTAGGTCGGGTTGATGCAAACACTAAACTCAATCTTGCACCTCCGTAGTATTAAAACCTCGCTTCGGCGAGGTTTTTTATTGCCTATCAACTGATAATCCCTTTTATAATCCCTTAACTTTCATAAAACACACTTAGACAATGCCATTAGAAAAACCAGGTCAGTTGCACCCTTCATGGCAAGCCGTGATTGGTGCTGAGCTTGAAAAGCCCTATATGCAGAATTTACGCGCTTTTCTACAAGGTGAAAAATCTGCGGGTAAAACCATATACCCACCTAGTTCGCTAATTTTTAATGCTTTTAACCACACCCCTTTTGACAAAGTACGTGTGGTGATTATTGGGCAAGACCCTTATCATGGCCAAGATAATGGGCAACCACAAGCGCATGGTTTGAGTTTTTCAGTGCCTGCAGGGGTAGGTTTGCCGCCATCATTACAAAATATTTTTAAAGAAATTTCATCTGATTTAGGCATACGCATGAGTGGAAAAGGCGATTTAACACCTTGGGCCGATCAAGGTGTATTGCTACTCAATGCCACACTGACCGTTGAACAAGCTAAAGCGGGCTCTCACCAAGCGCGCGGTTGGGAAGCCTTTACAGATGCGGCAATCGCTGCTTTAAATGCACATCGGCAGAATCTGGTGTTTGTGCTATGGGGCAATTATGCGCAAAAAAAAGGCGCAATAATCGATGAAAAAAAGCATTTGGTACTTAAATCTGTGCACCCATCGCCTTTATCTGCCCATCGCGGTTTTTTTGGTAATCACCAGTTTTCAAAAATCAATCAATACTTAATTGCACACCAGCAACCTGCCATCAACTGGCAACTTTAAATAGTTAAATATGCCAAGAGAAAATTGTTGCCCTACTAATGAATCAATTGTAGTATTTTTTTCTGCATAAGATAACTAAGCAATCCATGCCTATTGCTGTGCTTTTCACAACACAGAAAGCGCCATGAAAGAATATATGTACAATCAAAATAGTTTTGTCATCGCACTGGTGCTTTTTACTTTAACGGCAGTCGCAATCGAAAGAAGTTATCGATATGGCATTAAATCAAAACACAAAAACAATTCAACTTATAAATCCCATGTTGATGCAGTATTAACATCGCTGCTCAGTCTTTTAGCCCTTCTTCTCGCCTTTACTTTTTCAATTGCGTTGCAGCGATATGACAGCCGCAGCGATGCTGTAGTGGAAGAAGCCAATGCCATTGGTACAACTTACCTTCGCTCTGCCTTGTTGCCTTCTGAAATACGTAATGAGGCTGCTCGCATTATAGGCGAATATCTTGATGTAAGGGTAAAGGCGAGCTCGCTGACGCTCGATCAAATCAGCGAGAGAGGCGTGTTGCTTAATCAAGCCACGCAATTACAAACAGTGTTATGGAATCAGGCAATCAAGGCTGCAGAAATAGAGCCTAACCCTGTGACAAGCGGTCTGTATATTCAGGCACTGAACGAACTGATTGATGCATATGGCAGACGCATTGCTAGTATAGACAGACACGTACCTGAATCAGTATTGTTTTTGCTGTCAATTGTTTTCATCGTTGTCGGAGGCATTTCTGGATACGCACAAGGTATCGCCAGTCAGCGACCGACTTTCATTAACTACCTCTCGGTCGGCTTATTTGTATTGATTGTCTTTTTAGTAGTTGACCTTGATCACCCAAGGCGCGGACTCATCAAAGTCAGCCAACAAAGCCTGTTGGATTTAGCAATTTCAATAGACAAACAACTCCCGCAAGTAACTCAAAAATAGCCAAGCTAAACATAGTGGAAATAGCAATCTAATCCCCAGTGCCAATCACTTAAAACCCTGCGAGAAAAAAATAATGCTCTGCAAGCCTTTATTTATAAGGCTTGCAGAGCATGCAAAAAGGTTGTGGGTGAAATAAGCCAAAAATGTGCTTTTTTTCAATCATTATCAACTTAAATTCCCAGCTTCTTTGCTCAAAAAAAATCCCTGCATTTGCAGGGATTTTTAATTAGTTACATTGAACTAGATCGACAAGAAAAATTTATTTCTTTACTTTTTTCTTCTTAGTAGTCGTTGTCTTTTTAACAGGCTCTTTTACCACCGGCTCTTCTGCCTGCACCGCTAAGTTGCCGCCCGCACCCAAACCACCTTCAACTGTTTGTGTTTTGTAGTTTTTAACGGCTTTCACAAGGTTATTGTATGAGTCAGTAAACGCAGCAACCACCACTTTACCTTCAGGCGTTTTAGTGTAGCCGCCACCCGCCGCGCCCATACGGCTGCCAAACGCGCCGCCAAACAAGCTAAAGTCAGTGTTTCTAGCGCTACCTTCTGCCGCAGCGACTTGAACGCTACTACGGTTATCCACTAAGGTGAGCATGGTGCTGGCATCGGCAAACTTAAGGCCACCTGCCAGTAAACCTAACCAGCCGCCACCCCAACCGCCTAAACCAGCGCCTACACCGCCCGTGTCGTTGCTGCTAAATGTAATGGTTGGGTTCATGGCGTAATCTGCTGCTACCATTTGGCCTTTTTTGAAGTTGCTTGTTTCGCGCATTTCGCCGCTGTCGCGCAGGTTACGCTCGCCATTGCCTAGTGCCATGGCCGCGCCACGGTCAACCACCACAAAGCAGTTAGATTGCTGTACTAACAATTTAAGCACTGGTGTGGTTGGGCCTAAGTGATATTGGCCGGTTAATTGTCTGTACCAATCTGCATTGGTGTCTTCAACCACGGCTAAAGTGCCCAGTGGTTTATCGCATTTTTCTAGTGTTGCATTGGCATTGACTGCATTGCCGCCACCCGCTGAACCTGTGGCTTCTGTCTTGGCTTTAGAGCTGCCCATATCCATGGTTGCACAGCCTGTTGCCGCTAACAGCATGGTGACTGAACTGACTGCCATCAGTATTGTTTTAAGTTGGAATTGCATTTTTACCCCTTTTTAATGTTCGTTTCGATAATAAATGGACTACGATTATTTTTCTGATGACCGCTAGGCGTGGAAACATTTTCAGAATTATGAACGGAATAATATCATAAATTTACAATCGCCTATCACACGAACAGACTACTGAAAACCCTACTCCAGTAGGGTTTGACCAAAAAAAACCCCAACTCAAGGGGATAAGAGTTGGGGCAAAATGCCTTATTGTTAAGGCTTCCGCTTAGGGAGGAAAGAGCGGAAAGAATAACTAAAATTTAATTTAGCTATCATGGTAACTATGAGTAGTCTCAACCATTGTTAGTTCGCTTTTTTTTGTAACACTTTGTATCGCTTTGTAAACGGTTAACACCCAAACTTTTAGTGAATCCCGTGAGATAATATCGTTATGGAAATTGAACATTCTCCCCAATCCCCAAGTACGCTTTTAGCCGGGCTTAATAATAAACAGCTTGAGGCCGTCACACTGCCGCACCAATCTGCACTTATACTCGCAGGTGCGGGTAGCGGTAAAACGCGCGTACTCACGGCGCGTATCGCTTGGCTGATTCAAACCAGCCAAGTCTCACCAACAGGTTTACTGGCGGTGACTTTTACTAATAAAGCGGCCAAAGAAATGCTCACACGCATTACAGCATCGCTGCCAATTAACACGCGCGGTATGTGGGTGGGCACTTTTCACGGGTTGTGTAATCGGTTATTACGCGCGCATCACCGCGAAGCTGGCTTGCCGCAGAGCTTTCAGATTTTAGATATTGCTGATCAGCTTTCAGTCATCAAACGTTTGATGAAACTGATGAACGTGGATGATGAAAAATATCCGCCCAAGCAAGTGCAGAACTTTATCAACGGCTGCAAAGATGAAGGCCTGCGCGCCCATGCAGTAGAGGCTTACGACGCACATTCGCAAAAAATGCGCGAGATTTTTGACGCTTACGACAAGCAATGCCAGCGTGATGGCGTGGCCGATTTTGCCGAGCTTTTATTGCGCTGTTACGAGCTACTGGAGCGCGATGCCAACATTCGCCAGCACTACCAAAGCCGCTTTAAATACATTCTAGTGGATGAGTTTCAAGATACTAATCGTCTGCAATATCTGTGGCTAAAACTCCTCGCAGGCCTTGGTAACTGCATGTTCGCCGTGGGCGATGATGACCAGTCGATTTATGGCTTTCGCGGTGCGCGCGTGGGCAATATGCGTGATTTTGAAAAAGATTTCAACGTACAGAATATCGTTAAGCTTGAAGAAAACTATCGTTCACATAGCAATATTCTGGATGCCGCCAATGCCATTATTTCGCACAATCACAATCGTTTAGGTAAAAACCTATGGACGTCTGCAGGCGCAGGCGAACCGGTACGCGTGTACGATGCCTATAACGACACCGATGAAGCGCAATTTATTGTCGATGAAATCAAAATGCTGCATTGCGAAGGCACCTCCCTTGGCGAAATTGCGTTGCTCTACCGCTCAAATGCGCAATCACGCATCTTGGAGCATGCCTTATTTTCTGCCAATTTACCTTATCGGGTATATGGCGGTTTGCGCTTTTTTGAACGCGCCGAAATTAAGCATGCGCTGGCCTACATGCGCCTCATTGCCAACGCCAATGACGACACGGCATTATTGCGCGTCATTAACTTTCCAGCGCGCGGCATCGGTGCGCGCAGTTTAGAGCAATTGCAAGAAGCCGCACGCGCGCAAGATTGCAGCATTTGGCAGGCCGCCATTAACAAGGTTGGCAATGGCAAGTTGGGGGGCAAAGGCATTGAAGGCTTTGTAGCGCTGATTCGCCAAATGATTGATGGCGCATACGGCATTAGCTTGTCTGAATTAACGGAACTCGCTATCAATCAATCTGGCCTGATGGCGCATTATGAAAACGACAAAGAAGGTGAAGACCGCATCGAAAACTTGAAAGAGTTAGTCACGGCCGCAGTGTCATTTACCAATCAGGATTTTGGTAACCACAATAATGTAGATGGTGACACCGAGCAAGACTTACTCACACAGTTTTTAAGCCACGCAAGCTTAGAAGCCGGCGAACACCAAGCCGATGTCGGGCATGAAGCCTTGCAACTCATGACGGTACACGCCTCAAAAGGCTTAGAGTTCAAAGTGGTATTTATCAGCGGGCTTGAAGAAGGACTATGCCCGCACGAGCAAAGCTTGTATGAAAATGCTGGCTTAGAAGAAGAGCGGCGCTTGATGTACGTGGCCGTCACCCGTGCGCGCCAACGGTTGTATTTGAGCCACGCCCAAAGCCGCATGTTGCACGGCAAAGTGCGCTACGGCATTCCGTCGCGCTTTTTAGATGAAATCCCTGAAAAACTGCTGAAGCACTTGAATAGCAAACCTGTCAGTAAACCAAGCTACAGCCGCGACTACAACGAATTACCGCAAATCATGAACACGCAGCAGCAAAGTCGTGACCAAAAATGCGCTATGCCCTGGAAAATTGGCCAGCAAGTAGCGCATGCAAAATTTGGTAACGGCGTGGTGGTGAGTTATGAAGGCAACGCCAGTGATATGCGTGTGCAGGTAAATTTTGGCCGTGAAGGCTTAAAATGGCTGGCGATGGAATTTGCAAAACTCACGCCGATTTAGCGAAGTTGATCAATTGAAACACTTAGAAAATGGGGTGATTTTTACACCAACCTTTTTCGATGCTCTGGAAGCCTTGTAAATAAAGGCTCGCAGAGCATAAAAATTTTCTCGAGAGAATTTAGCGTTAAAAAAGCTTAGTTTTGCTCAATGCCAAATATATCTAAATAGCTGGTATAAGTGCTGGTAATCATGAGCGGCACCACCACGAGCAACCCTAAGAACAGCGGAATAATAGCAAGAATAGTGAGTACGCCAAAAATCAAAATGTAGGCCAACACGGGTAACACATTGCGCCAAACTGCAATAAAGCTGACTTTCATGGCATCAACCGCTGTCAGTTGATGCAAACGCACCAAGAGCGGTGCAAACCAATAAGCCATCAGCACTGGCAGCATCAACAGCAACGCAATAAAGGTACTTGGCTTTAACAGGCTGCCGGCTTGTTCTGGCGTAAGTTCTTGCCCGCTGGCAATGAGGGCGACGATTTCTTGGTCTAGGCTCGTCACCACAATCACGGATACCATTAGTAGCGCCATCATGTACAAACCGCCTACGGCAACAAGTTGCCCCGTATTTTGTTTGAAGCCTGCAAACAGATGATTGATTTCTAATTCTTGATGCCGCCGAATAGCGAGGCAACCCATCATCATGCCTGCCGCAAAAATAGGGGCAAGCAGTGCGCCAAACACCGTACCCAATAGCGGCACCAGCGAGACGGGAACTGCAATGGCCAAATAAATCACAAATAGCACAATCCACATCAACGGGTATGCTTTAAAAAGCTGAAAACCGCTCACAATCCAAGCCCATGCGTGGCTGGCAGGGACTTGTCGAATGTTTAAAGGGGTTGATTCTGGTGGATTGTTACGTTGGGGTTCTGTCATGTTACACGTCCTTAGCCTTGGCGGCAGCGGCCTGTAGCGCAATGCGCTGCTGCAATATCTGCTTAAAATGATTGGGGTCTTTGGCGTGAGTGAGCTCGCCTTCTGCCGGAAAATGAAAATCATACAAGCGAGACAACCAAAAACGTAATGCCGCGCGGCGTAACAATGCATGCCAACTTAGGCATTCGGCCTCGTTAAAAGGGCGCACTGTTTGATAAGCGGCTAAAAATGTTGCCAGCTTTTCTTCGTCAAAATAACCATCCGGCAAAATGCACCAATCATTGACGGCAATTGCCACATCGTAGGCCAGGCCATCATGGCAGGCATAATAAAAATCAATAAAACCGCCTAGCTTGTCGCCATCAAACAGCACGTTATCGCGAAACAAGTCACCGTGTACCACGCCGTGCGGCAAATTGTTCATCGCAAAGTTTTGCTGATAATCAAGTTCGGTGGTCAATAATTGTTGTTCTTCTTCACTTAATTTTGCAAATACATTTTGCGCGGTTACCCTACGCCAATCGGCATCACGTTGATTATGAATTGTATTGCCTAACTGAAAGTGCTGTGGAAATTGCGCTTCAAACGTTTGCCCTGCCAAATGCATTTGCGCCAGCACGCGGCCGACTTCTGCACACTGCGCTAAATTGGGCTGCTGAACATCTTGCCCCACCAAACAACTCACCAAAGTAGCGGGTTTTCCATTGAGCACACGCAAACAAACGCCCTGAAGATCGGCAATCGGCTTGGGGCATGGAATGCCATGTGCAGCCAAATGACTCATCAAATCAATATAATAGGGCAATTCTTCAATATTATTTTGTTCAAATAATGTCAGCACGTATTTGGTTGTAACCCCGTCATTTGTCTGAGTTGTTACAAAATAATTGGTATTGGTAATGCCCGATGAAATGCCTTTTAGCTCAACAAGCGCGCCAATTGAATAATTTTGTAGCCAAGTGCTAAGTTCTTGCTGAGTGATGGTGGTAAAAACAGACATAAATAAAGGCTATAAATAAAGACTAGGAGTAAAGGCTAGGAATAAAGGCTCGGATAAAATCGGTGAAATGAATTTTTTTGAACATTACAAACAAATAAAATTTGAAATACGGGTGCCGAGAAGTGGAACGCCTCTCGGCATTGTTGGTTTAAAACCTAAATATGGTCCATTTAGGAATACTGACTGGCTGAACTGGCCCGTAATTAATCCATTCACCATCTTGGTCTTCTTTATGTAAGTAGTAAGGCACACCATGTGCGGGGGTGATTTTCATCATGTAAAGCTGGCCATTGACACGATACTCTTCAATCGTCTCGCCCTTTTTCTTCACAATAGTAATTTCCGGCTCGTCCACGTTATCATCTTTGCCAATCACCGGAGGGGGGATATCCTCTAGCGGTACCGCATCTGCTGGCGTCGGTGTTGGTTGTGGTGCTTTCGACCTAGCCTCTTCAGCCATTACAGAAAAAGGCATTGTCACCAAAGCCAATAAACCCGCTATCAACCAAAAATTTTTACGCATTTTTTTTGCCTTTTCTTTGTTCAGGAACTCACGCTTTATTCTAACAAATTTAACGTCTGTAAAACCGCTGGGTTTACAAATATAACTGTACACGTTCCTCAGCGGCCGATAATTTAAAGCCGCGAGTCTCGTAATGTTTAAAAATGGCCTCTACAATTTTAGCGGGCTCGTCAATAATCTGTATTAAGTCCAAATCTTCAGGTGAAATCATTTTTTCATTCACCAGCGTCGTTTTAACCCAGTCAATCAAACCGCGCCAAAATGGCTCACAGACCAAAATGATGGGCATTTTGAGCGTTTTTCCTGTTTGAATGAGCGTAATCGCTTCCATCACCTCGTCTAAGGTACCAAAACCGCCAGGCATCACTACATAGGCGCTCGCGTATTTCACAAACATCACCTTGCGCATAAAGAAGTGCTTAAAGTTTTGACTCACATCCTGATATGGATTGGCCTGCTGTTCATGTGGCAACTCAATATTGAGGCCAATGCTCGGCGCCTTGCCCGGAAACGCACCCTTGTTGGCCGCCTCCATAATGCCAGGGCCGCCGCCTGAAATTACCGCAAAGCCAGCGTCACTCAGTAACCTTGCGATTTCTTCTGTGAGCTTATAATAAGGGTGGTCTTCAGGGGTGCGGGCACTACCAAAAATTGAAACGGCCGGTGTAATTTCTTTCAGGCGTTCGGTCGCATCGACAAATTCTGCCATAATCTCGAATGCATGCCATGATTCGTGCCCCGTGTGATGCAAGCCTTGCACATCTGGATCAGTAATTTTTGGAACTTTTTTTGCAAAAGACATAATTTAGGTACCCATAAAACATGAAAACGTTGTTATTAGTTGATGGTTCATCTTACCTGTATCGCGCGTTTCACGCCATGCCCGACTTACGAAATAGCCGTAACGAACCCACAGGCGCAATTCAAGGTGTGCTCAATATGCTACGCCGTTTGCATAAAGATTACCCTTCTGATTATAGCGCGTGTGTTTTCGATGCCAAAGGCAAAACCTTTCGTGATGACATTTACCCTGAATATAAAGCCAACCGCGCCAGTATGCCGGATGATTTACGTGCGCAAATAGAGCCACTGCACGAGGCCATTAAAGCCATGGGCTGGCCGCTCATTATGGAAGATGGCGTTGAAGCGGACGATGTGATTGGCGCACTGGCCAAGCAGGCTGAGCGCGAGGGGGTGCGCACGATTATTTCCACGGGCGATAAAGATATTACGCAATTAGTAAACGAGCACATCACCGTGGTAAACACCATGCGCGATGCTTTTCGTAAAGTGGATGACGTACTGGATATTGCGGGCGTTGAAAGAAAATTTGGCTTACCACCAAGTTTGATCATTGATTATCTGATACTTGTTGGTGACACTGCTGACAACGTACCGGGGGTTGAAAAAGTTGGGCCTAAAACCGCTGTGAAATGGCTAACTCAATATGGTTCGCTGGAAAATATTATCGCCAATGCAGACCACATTACTGGCGTTGTGGGGGAAAATCTACGCAAAGCACTGCCTTGGTTACCCACCGCGCGTGAGCTCATTACCATTCGTTGCGATGTTGGCATTCAAGAAAATTTGAACGATTTAGCGCCCCAACCGCAAGACAAAGAAAAGTTACTAGCACTGTTTGACCGCTTTGAATTTAAGTCTTGGAAGCGTGAGTTAGACGCCGAGGGCAAAACACCTGCCCTGCAAGCCAATGTTTACAAGGCTTCCAGCGATGGTCAAAAAGGTTTATCTCAAATACCAGCAGAAATTGCTTCTGAAGTTAGCGCTTACTCTCCCAACCTTTCACGCCAATACGAAACTATTTTTAGCCCAGCACAATTAGAAATTTGGTTAGAAAAATTATCAAAGGCTGGCCTGATCTGCTTTGACACCGAAACCACCTCGCTCGACCCGTTGACTGCCAAAATTGTGGGTATGTCCTTTTCGGTTGAAGCCGGCAGTGCCGCCTATTTGCCATTAAAGCATGATTATTTTGATGCGCCAGAACAACTAAATTTTGCTGAAGCGTTAGCCAAAGTAAAGCCTATTTTGGAAAATGCCAACATTAAAAAAGTGGGCCAAAACCTTAAGTATGACCAGCATGTATTAGCCAATCACGGCATTATGCTTAATGGCATTGCGCACGACACCATGCTGCAGTCTTACGTGTTTGAGTCGCACAAAACCCACGGTATGGACGCCTTGAGTGAGCGGCATTTAGGCATTACGCCCATCAGTTTTGAAAGTGTGGCTGGCAAAGGTGCCAAGCAAGTGGGCTTTAACCAAGTGACGGTAGAGGTGGCCGCAGAATACGCAGCGGAAGACGCCGATATTACCCTGCAATTACATGAAGCGATGCACCCAATCATCGCGGCCGATGCCAAACTAGATTATATTTACCAGCAGATTGAAATGCCTGTCTCTGAGATTTTATTCACCATCGAGCGCAATGGCGTGCTGATAGATGCCAATATGCTCAACAGCCAAAGTAATGAAATTGGCTTAAAGTTGATTGCACTTGAAAATCAGGCCTATGAACTGGCAGGCCAGCCGTTTAATTTGGCCTCGCCTAAGCAATTACAAGAAATTTTGTTTGATAAATTAGGCATCAAACCCACCAAAAAAACACCCAGTGGTGCACCAAGTACCGATGAAGATGTACTGCAAGAACTTGCCCTAGATTACCCGCTCCCCAAAGTGTTGCTGGAATACCGTGGCTTGGCGAAACTGAAGTCTACTTACACCGACAAACTGCCAAAAATGATCAACCCGCAGACGGGACGTGTACATACCAGCTACAACCAAGCCGTGGCCATTACGGGCAGGTTAGCGAGTTCAGACCCCAATTTGCAAAATATCCCTGTACGCACTGCTGAAGGCCGCCGTATTCGCGAGGCTTTTATTGCGCCACCGGGCAGCCATATTGTGTCTGCCGACTATTCGCAAATTGAGTTACGCATCATGGCACATCTTTCAAAAGATGCGGGCATGCTGCAAGCTTTTGCCAATAATGAAGACATTCACCGCCACACCGCTGCCGAGATTTTTGGCGTGGAACGAGACGCCGTCGATAACGAGCAGCGCCGTTATGCGAAAGTGATCAACTTCGGCCTGATATACGGGATGAGCGCATTTGGTCTTGCGCAAAATCTCAATATCGAGCGCAGTGCCGCCGCCAACTATATTGAACGCTACTTTGCCCGTTACCCCGGTGTGCGTGAGTACATGGATAAAACCCGCGATATTGCCAAACAAAAAGGCTACGTTGAAACCTACTTTGGCCGCAGATTATGGGTGCCAGAAATCAGCAGCCCTAACGGCATGCGCCGCGCTGGCGCTGAGCGCGCTGCCATTAATGCGCCAATGCAAGGCACTGCGGCAGATTTAATCAAACTGGCCATGATTGCGGTGGATATTTGGCTACGCGATGAGAAGCTAACAACCAAGCTAATTATGCAGGTACACGATGAATTGGTATTAGAAGTGCCAGAGAATGAACTTGAATTGGTAAAAGTCAAATTACCGGAATTGATGCAAAACGTGGCTAAGTTAGATGTGCCGTTGTTAGCAGAAGTGGGCGTTGGTAGCAATTGGGAAAGCGCGCATTAGCGGTTACATACTCGCATCATAAAAATCACCCACAGGCGCATCGCGATTCAATACGATGCAGCCTTTAATCACTCGATACCAAAACCATAAAGAAGCAATAACAAACACTGCAAAACCAATCAGCATGAAAGGGTTGAAAAAAGATCCAATCGCCTCATTCAAAGACCTAGCTTGCAGACCTTTCGCACTCGCTGTCAGAAATGAGGCGAACACCAAAAATGCGCCCAAGCAACCCCACAGTAGCGAAAACCAAAAAGTGCTAATTTGCCACGCATAATGCGACTGCACCCAATTTTGTTTGCCCATATCTTTACGATGCATATGCGCTAAAACAATAGCGGCCAAACCTGAAACGCCCCCAAAAATAGAACCAAAATATAAAATGTAGATTAAATTTGCGATTGACTTATCAGACTTGATCTTGGCGACTTCTTTAACATCAATCGGTTGGTTGGTTTTCACAAACTCAACACGCTCAATTCTATTCAGTAGCGCTTCATCTGCCTGCCTCTCGCGCTCTGCGGCTTCGGCCTTTGCATATACTACTCCGCAGCTAGGGCAAGCCCATTCTGGAGTATTGTCATCTGTTGCTTGACGTTGATAATTGCACTTGATGCAGGTTTTACCTTCATACACCAACGCGAATTCACTCGGGGTTCCGGAGTTTCTGTTCTCTTGCACCATGATTACTCCACCTTAGGTATTCGACGCATTAAACAAGATTGCCACACGCTAAACTTTTCGCAAGCCATCAAACATAATAACCAGATTTCGCCCTGCCTTTTTAGCCTGATACATTGCCTCATCAGCATTTTTTAGCAAAACTTCGTTGGAATTACCATGTTCACCAAACATAGCAATTCCAATACTTGTTGAACAATGATGCTGCAGTGCGTTCAAATGATACGGGCGGTTTAGTGCTATCACAATTTTTTCTCCCAGCACTTCTACCTGCTGCATCGCCTCTATACGGTCCTCACTCAAATCCTCTAACATCACAACAAATTCATCACCGCCTAGGCGGGCAACTGTATCACTTTCTCGCACGCAACTTAATAAGCGCTCAGCCACCTGCTGTAGAAGTAAATCCCCCATAAAATGTCCATGATTATCATTGAGATTTTTAAAATAATCTAAATCCAAAAACAGCAAGGCGCCTCTCCTGCCTGTACGTGCACTCATTATTAATGCATGCTCCAGCCTATCAAACAGCAGGCGACGATTCGGCAAGTTGGTTAATGAATCATAAAAAGCTAATTGTTTAATTTCATTTTCACGCTCGACTGCTTCAAAACGTAGCGTGATACTCTCAATCAGATTACGATTGATATTTCCGATACTCGCAATCATAAAAATGACATATAAAAAGCCAGACACGGACATTGCCATAGCCACGCTATCACCAACAAGAAATAAACGAACAAGCATTGGAACTAGCGTCAGTAGCATAAATATAATTGCACTAACCTTATCAACTGAGTAAGAAATCACTGCCCCAGCGGTCATGCCGGTTAATACAAAAATCAGAAGCATCTGATGTTGAAGTTCATTAGACGGAGACAAAATTATGCTGGACGACCCCCATAGAAATGCTGAAACAAACAGGCCGATACGGAATTGCCTTAAACGTTTAGTTATGAGGAAATTGTCACTTACTTGATGGCGTTTATAACTCCAGGCCATGAATAATCGGCCGATATTCACTAAAACTATCAATATTAGCCAAGTGGAAACCGTCGGCAATGCAACCAAATAACGTTGGAAATAAGCAACTAGGGCAGCGAGCAATGTACTGCTGACTAGTGACCTACCGTTAGCATCCAGCAGTTGTTGTAATTGCGCAGACTTGATAGCAACATCTTTAATTGAACTATCCATCAAAATTCTCTCAATGGTTTGGAGATTGATTTCAAGTCACGCAAATTCTGGTTATGCCGAACAGTCGTTTGCAATTTAGAGACCTAAACTTCCTCAAGCCCACACACTAAAATACACTTTGGGTATGCGTTACATTTCATAATCAAACATTTTCATTAAATTTCGTCCTGCTTTTTTTGCCTGATACATGGCAATGTCCGCATGCTTCAATAACTCCACTTGAGAGTTCCCATGGTCTCTAAATACCGCTATGCCAACACTTGGCGTGCTGTGATGCTGGTGCTTACCTAGCTGATAGGGTTTGTTTAATGCTGTTAAGATTTTATTTGCTCTAATTTCAGCTTGACTGGCGGCTTCTAGCGGCTCTTTACTTAGCCCTTCAAGTAACACTACAAACTCATCCCCACCGATTCTAGCCACTGTATCACTGTCGCGCACGCAATCTTGCAGGCGTTCAGCCACAAGTTTGAGCAATAAATCACCCATGTCATGGCCTAAGGTGTCGTTCAGCACTTTAAAATGATCTAGATCTATGAACAGTAATGCCCCTCTTTTGCCCGATCGAACACTGATAGTGAGTGCATGATCTAACCGGTCAAGCAATAATCGGCGGTTTGGTAGCTTGGTTAACGGGTCATAAAATGCTAATTGTTTAATTTCATCCGCCGCCTGTTTTTGCGCTGTCACGTCATGCACAATGGCAATTCCGCCAACCACTTCACCAGCACTGTCAAAGGCTGGGGCTGCGGTTAATTCCATCCATCCTTCCGCTTCGCTAATGGTGGCACGATATTGCCCATCAAAAGTAGCCACTTCTCCCGCAAGCGCTTTATTAAGCGTTGGTAAAATTGCATCGTCTTTAATCATCAAGATATTGCGATTGATAATTTCATCTTGAGGCGATTGCAAAATGTCTGCAAGACTTTGGTTACAGTAGGTGATATTCAAGTCACCATCAAAGTGCGCAATACCAACCGGTGAGTGATTGAGTAACATGCGATATCGCACTTCACTGGCAGTAATTTCCTTTTCTTTTTCTACCGCATCCACACGCAATCCAATCGTTTCATGTTGACTTTGATTCACATTACGCAGACTCAACACGGTAAACGCCATAAAAACAAAACCTGAAGCGCCCATCAACATGGGAAAGCTTTCCCCTGTTGCTAGAAAGCGAATTAATAAAGGAATCAACGCAAACAGGGTGTAGGCAATCGCACTAATAAAGTCTATCGAATACGAATAAAAACTCCCCGCTGAAAACCCTGTCAGCATGTATAAAAGGAGCATTTGTTGCTCAATATTATTCGTAGGAAACATGAGCAAACTGGTTGCACCCCAAATCACGCTTGCAGCAACAACCCCGATGCGGAAAGTTTTAAGACGTTTTTGAATTTCTTGCAAATCAACCGTAGGAACTTGTCGATAATAAAAACCAATCACAACGCGCGCCAGATTAATGCCTAAAATAAGTGCCAGCCAACCTTTGAGAATGATCGGATCAGTCACCTCGCGCTGCCAGTAGCAAAGAATGACTGCCATGATAGAACTTGTGATGAGCGTTCTATTATTGACAGACAAAAGCTGTCGATACTGCTCAAATTGAATTGCCGTTGTTTTCGTTTGATTTATCATTTTTCTTAATTTTCACGACCTCTTAAGGCTGAGGGTCAGTTCATTATGCAATATCTTATTTTTTGCTTCAACCGATTTTCCGCTTAATCACACGTTTATTTCAAGCAGCTTGCATCTAAAGTTAGGCGCTCTTTTGAGCATCAAAGCTGATTTTTTGCTAAACTATCGCAATGAACAAACAACAAGCTATTCAAAATCTTAGCAACAGCAAAGCCATACTTAGTCAACGCTTTGGCGTGAATCGTTTGGCGCTGTTTGGCTCAACAGCGCGTAATACGGCAACTGCAATTAGCGATGTAGATATTTTAGTGGGTTTTGATGGTGTTGCAGACTCAAAACGCTATTTTGGTGTGCAGTTTTATTTGGAAGACTTATTGCAATGCCCAGTAGATTTAGTCACAGAAAAAGCGTTACGTCCAGAATTAAGACCATTCATTGAGCGCGAGGCGATTGATGTCTGATTCACCTAAGCGTGAATGGCGATTTTATATTACCGATATAATAGGTTTTGCCGGAAATGTCACCAGCTATACCGATGGTTTTGACTTAGAGCGTTTTGTGAATAGCGGCATTACTTACGATGCAACTTTGCGCAATCTTGAACTCATTGGCGAGGCGGCAACGCACATTCCACCAGAAATACGTGAGCAATATAGCAATATTCCATGGCGAATGATGATCGCCACACGCAACAAACTCATTCATGGTTATTTAGGGATTGATAACGATACGCTTTGGAGCATTATTCAAACGGATGTACCTGAGTTACTTACTGAATTACAAAAAATCTAATCAATAGTCCCCATGCAAAACATAGGCATCTACATCATCGGAGACGAAATTCTCTCTGGCAAACGTCAAGACGCGCATTTAAGCAAAGTAATTAGCCTACTTTCTACCCGCGGCTTGCAGCTGAGTTGGGCGAATTACTTGGGCGACATTCCCGCGCAAATCACTAGCTCGCTTAAGGCTAGTATGGCGCGCGGCGACATTGTGTTTAGCTTTGGGGGTATTGGTGCCACGCCTGATGATTATACGCGGCAATGTGCGGCAGATGCGGCTGGCGTTCCGATTGAACGTCATGCAGGTGCGGTGGCAGAAATTGAAGCGCAATATGGTGAAGGCGCTTACCCGAAGCGCGTGTTGATGGCAGATTTTCCGCAAGGCTGTGAACTCATCCCTAACCCAATCAACCGTGTGGCGGGTTTTAGCATTCACCAGCATTATTTCGTGCCGGGTTTTCCGCAAATGGCACACCCGATGGTGGAATGGGTGTTGGAAACCTACTATCAATCACTATTTCATCAACAAGATTATGTCGAGGCATCCATTTTGGTGATGGATGCAGGCGAAAGTAAATTGATTGATTTAATGAACCATATTTTGCACCAATACCCAACGCTGAAGCTCTTCAGCCTGCCTAAACTTGATGATAGACGCACCACAGAAATTGGAATGAAAGGTGCTGAAAAACCAGTAAAAGCTGCAATGCAAGACATCAAAGAAGGTGTGTCTGCGCTGGGTTTTCCTTGGTCAGACTTGTGATGTTGTATCACCTGAAATTGGACAACTAACATTGGAATGTAGGGCAAACTGTGGCGCCTGCTGTACTGCGCCTTCGATTAACAGCCCCATCCCGGGCATGCCTAAGGGCAAACCAGCAGGCGTTCGTTGCATTCAGCTAGATGAGCTAAATCGTTGTATGATTTTTGGCAAACCTGAACGCCCGCCATTTTGTGCAAGTTTACAGCCGAATATAGAAATGTGTGGTGACACGAGTGAGCAAGCGATGATTTGGTTGAGCCAGCTTGAAGTGCTCACAAAACCAAATTAGGACTCATTAAAATTACGCTGCTGCGTTTCATTCATCAAAATAATGGCAACCAAGCTTACCAAAGCCATGGCTGAGACATAATATCCGACCCACGCCAAGCCACCTTTATCCACCAGTAATTGTGAAATAAATGGCGCTGTCGAAGCGCCCAAGATTCCACCCAAGTTATACGATAACCCTGCGCCGGTGTAACGTACTGCAACAGGAAACTGCTCAGGTAAAAACGCGCCCATCGGTGCAAAGGTCGCACCCATTAACAGCAATGCAATGGATAAGAACAAGGTGATTTTCCATAGCGAACCGCTAGCCATGAGTGGAGCTAAGCTGAAACCAGCTAAAATTGCCAATAAACAACCGATTATCAACACTGGCTTACGTCCAAACTTATCACTCAAACCGGCTGAGATTGGCGTAATGACTGCCATAAACAGCACAGCAACGCATAACATTTGCAAAAAGTCGGCACGAGCAATATTGAGTGACAGAGTCCCGTAACTTAAGCAAAATACCGTAGCCGTATAAAACAAGTTATAGCACACCGTCATTGCCAGCGCGCCCAGTAAAACAGGTCGAAAGTGAGTGCTTAGTAAAGATTTAATTGGTGCTTTATGCGTATGATGCTGCGCTAGCACTGCAGCAAAAGCAGGTGTTTCGGCTAATTTGAATCGCACATATAACCCAACCAAAACAAGTAGCGCGCTTGCAAAAAACGGAATTCGCCATCCCCATGACTTAAAAGCTTCATCAGATAAATAAAGTGTTAACACTAAAAAACTTAAGGTTGCCAGCAAAAATCCAACCGACGGGCCTAGTTGTGGAAACATGCCAAACCAGCCGCGTTTATTTGCGGGCGCATTTTCTGTGGCAAGCAAAGCCGCTCCACCCCACTCGCCGCCTAAGCCTATCCCCTGACCAAACCTCAACAAACATAATAAAATGGCAGCCCACGTTCCTATTGATTCATAACTGGGCAGACACCCAATCAGCAATGTAGATATCCCCATCACCATTAACGAAGCCGCTAAAGTAGCCTTACGGCCAATACGGTCACCAAAGTGACCGAAAAGAATGGCGCCAAATGGCCGTGCGATAAATGCAATTCCGAATGTTAAAAAAGCATTAAGGGCCTGCGCTGTTGGGTCGCTTGCTGGAAAAAACACTTGCCCAATAACGAGCGCTGAAGCCATCGCGTAGATATAAAAATCATAAAACTCAATTGCCGTACCAATAAAACTGGCAAAGGCGACATGTGTTGTTGAGGGGCTGCTACTTTGCAAAGTTTTCATATTGATGGAAATGATTTTTAACGGCGTTAAATTGACGCGCATCGGCATTATACAAACTTTTAGTTTTAAACTAATTTTTGTAAAAATTTAAGTTTTCTGACACTTCATTTGCGTATAAAATAGGCAGCTTTCTCGCAACGATTACAAACCTGTGCAAATCGGCAAACATATTTTAAAAAACAATCTCGTGGTCGCCCCTATGGCAGGCGTCACAGACCGTCCTTTCCGTCAACTCTGTAAAAAAATGGGGGCTGGGTTAGCTGTGTCTGAGATGGTGACTTCCAACTCGCTACTTTACGGTAGTGAAAAGACGAAACGCCGCGCCAATCACGAAGGTGAAGTTGACCCAATTTCAGTACAAATTGCCGGCGCAGACCCAAAAATGATGGCGGAAGCGGCCAGACACAATGTGGATAATGGCGCACAGATTATCGACATTAACATGGGTTGCCCGGCCAAAAAAATCTGTAATGTCATGGCGGGCAGTGCCCTGCTGAAAGATGAGCCACTGGTGGCGCAGATTCTTAAAGCGGTGGTTAATGCGGTTGATGTGCCGGTGACGTTAAAAATTCGTACTGGTTGGGACAAAAACAATCGTAACGCAGTGCAAATTGCAAAAATGGCAGAGGACTTAGGGGTGCAAGCTCTAGCGATGCATGGCCGCACACGCGCTTGCCTTTATACGGGCGATGCTGAATACGACACGATTGCCGCAGTTAAGCAAGCCATTAAAATACCGCTGATTGCTAATGGCGATATTACTACACCCGAAAAAGCTAAATTTGTGTTGGACTACACTGGTGCTGATGCCGTGATGATAGGCCGCGCTGCACAAGGTAGGCCTTGGATATTTCGCGAGATTGACCATTTTATTAAAACCGGTGAACGCTTACCTCCGCCAGAAGTAACTGAAATTCGTTCGGTGATGTTGGCACATCTACATGACTTATACGCGTTTTATGGCGATCTCACAGGCATGCGTATGGCGCGTAAGCACATTTCTTGGTATACCAAAGGTTTAAAAGATTCGGCAAATTTCCGTCATAGCATGAACACTTTGCAAACCATTGATCTTCAGCTCTCAGCGATTGATGCATTCTTTAATCATTTGCAAACGCGCGATCACCGTTTGCAATACGACGAACAAGATGAAAGCAATCAGTCGGAATTTGAAATCAACAACCTATCACTTAAGGTGGCGTAATGAATAAAAGTGAACTTGCCAAAAGCGTAAAATCTTCATTAGATCAATACTTTAAAGACCTAGATGGTGAACCACCCCATGCGCTATACGATATGGTATTAGCCTGTATTGAAAAGCCGTTACTGGAATACACCATGCAATATGTCAATGGCAACCAAAGTAAAGCTGCCGAAGTTTTAGGTTTAAACCGCAACACCCTACGAAAAAAATTACAGATTTACAAAATAGACTAACCTACCTTTCATTTTCAAATTCCAATTTTCATTTCCTTTAGAGTTTTAACATGGCAACTATCAAACGAGCGCTTATCAGTGTTTCTGACAAAACAGGCATTATCGACTTCGCTAAAAATTTATGCGCTTTGGGGGTGGAAATTTTATCCACTGGCGGCACAGCAAAATTATTTCGTAATCACAGCATCCCAGTGATTGAAGTCAGTGACTACACGGGTTTTCCAGAAATGTTAGACGGTCGCGTGAAAACTTTGCATCCAAAAGTGCACGGTGGCATTTTAGGTCGCCGCGATTTACCTGAGCACGTGAGCGCGATGCAGGCACAGGGCATTCCTAATATCGACATGGTGATTGTGAATTTGTATCCATTTGAGGCAACCGTTGCTAAACCAGATTGCACACTTGAAGATGCTATTGAAAACATCGACATCGGTGGGCCTGCGATGGTGCGATCAGCGGCCAAAAACTGGAAGGACGTTGCAGTTATCACCGATGCCAGCCAGTATGCAGATATCGTGCGTGAATTACAGAGTACTGGTGGCGCGCTTGCAGAGGCCACCACTTTTGCACTGTCAGTGGCTGCATTTAACCGTGTATCGCAATATGATGCGGCGATTAGTAATTATCTGTCTGCCATCGATTACAACGCCAGCCAATCATCCAGCAAGCCTGTGCTGGCGGCATTCCCCGCACAAAGCAACACCAACTTCATTAAAGTGCAAGACTTACGTTACGGCGAAAACCCGCACCAAAGTGCTGCTTTTTATCGTGACTTATACCCTGCACCCGGCTCGTTAGTGACTGCGCAACAGTTGCAAGGTAAAGAACTCAGCTACAACAACATTGCTGATGCCGATGCCGCCTGGGAGGCTGTCAAATCATTTGACAGCACAGCCTGCGTGATTGTAAAGCACGCCAACCCATGTGGCGTGGCGCTTGGTAAAGATGCGCTTGAAGCTTACAGCAAAGCATTTCAAACAGACCCCACATCCGCGTTTGGTGGCATCATTGCATTTAATACCACCTTAGACAAAGCTGCGGCTGAAGCCGTGAGCAAGCAATTTGTAGAAGTACTCATTGCGCCAGATTACACAGCTGATGCCTTAGAAATATTTAAAGCAAAAGCCAATGTACGCGTACTTAAAATTGCCTTACCTGAAGGCGGTGATTCAAATTGGGAAAAAGGCCGTAACTCGCATGACACCAAACGTGTGGGCTCTGGGTTATTGATTCAAACTGCTGATAACCATGAAATGCATATCAGCGACCTCAAAGTGGTCAGCAAAAAACAACCAACACCAGCACAACTGCAAGACATGCTGTTCGCATGGCGTGTGGCAAAATATGTCAAATCAAACGCGATTGTGTTCTGTGGTAACAGCATGACTTTAGGCGTGGGTGCAGGCCAAATGAGCCGTGTTGACAGTACAAAAATCGCGGCGATTAAGGCACAGAACGCTGGCCTAACACTTAAAAATTCTGTTGTGGCCTCTGATGCTTTCTTTCCTTTCCGTGATGGGATTGATGTGCTCGCTGAAGCAGGCGCGGCTTGTGTGATTCACCCAGGTGGCAGCATGCGTGATGAAGAAGTGATTGCAGCTGCGGATGAACATGGCTTAGTGATGGTGGTTACGGGTATTCGTCACTTTAGACACTAAGCAACCTGCATACTCAACAATATATTCAAAGGCCAGTGAGCATGAAAATTTTAGTGATTGGTAGTGGTGGACGTGAACATGCTTTGGCTTGGAAAGTAACGCACAATAAAGAGGTCAGTCGTGTATATGTTGCGCCCGGAAACGCTGGCACAGCATTAGACCCAGACATGCTGAATGTGCCGATTACGGCGGTTGCTGACTTGGTTAAATTTGCGCAGGATGAACAAATTCATCTCACCATTGTCGGCCCTGAAGCCCCACTATCGCAGGGCGTGGTCGATGCCTTTCGTGCGGCCGGGCTCAAGATTTTTGGTCCAACAAAAGCTGCAGCGCAACTGGAATCTTCAAAAGATTTTGCCAAGGCATTTATGGTGCGCCACAATATTCCAACGGCCAAATATGAAACCTTTACCGACGCCAAACAAGCGCATGATTATGTGAATGCCAATGGCGCTCCAATTGTCATTAAAGCGGATGGGTTAGCTGCAGGTAAAGGTGTTGTGGTGGCGATGACGTTAGATGAAGCCCATGCTGCCATTGACGCCATGCTTGAAGATAACAAACTAGGTGCTGCCGGTGCGCGCGTGGTGATTGAAGAGTTTTTAACGGGCGAAGAAGCGAGCTTCATGGTGATGGTAGACGGTAAAAACATTTTGCCGTTGGCCACCAGCCAAGACCACAAACGTTTACAGGATGCCGACCTCGGCCCCAACACTGGTGGCATGGGTGCATACTCACCCGCACCTGTAGTGACACCTACTATTCATGCAAAAGTGATGCGTGAAATCATCAAGCCTACCGTAGAAGGTATGGCGAATGATGGCATTCCCTACACCGGATTTTTATACGCTGGCTTAATGATAAGCCCCAATGGCGATGTTAAAACTTTAGAGTTTAACTGCCGTATGGGTGACCCAGAAACCCAACCCATAATGATGCGCCTAAAAAGTGATTTAGTTGGTTTAATGGAACATGCAGTGAATGGTACATTAAATCTTGCAGAAGCTGATTGGGATAGACGCTTTGCACTAGGTGTGGTGATGGCGTCTGCCAACTATCCTGATACCCCAAGATTAGGTGATAAAATTACAGGCCTACCAAAACATCTCACTGATGCGCATGTGTTTCATGCAGGCACAGTGCTTGAAGATGACAAAGTTGTCACAAGCGGCGGCCGCGTGTTATGCGTTACCGCATTAGGCGAAACCGTCAAATTTGCGCAGCAGCAAGCCTATAAAATAGCTTCTGAAATTCACTTTAACGGTGCCCAATACCGCAGAGATATTGGCTACCGCGCAATTAAAGGCTAAATTTTCATGAATACAACGGATGTCTTTAATTACCTACAAAACTTACAGGCAAAAATTGTAGAAGCCATTGAATTGGTAGATGGCAAAAACTTTTTGCAAGATAGCTGGCAGCGCCCAGAAGGCGGTGGCGGCAATTCATGCCTGCTTGAAGGCGGCAATGTATTTGAACGTGCTGGCATTGGTTTTTCACATGTATTAGGCACAAAATTACCACCCGCAGCCAGTGTGGCGCACCCTGAGGCCGCGGGTCGCCCTTGGGAGGCCATGGGCGTTTCTTTAGTGTTTCACCCGCGTAATCCTTATGTGCCCACCGTACATATGAATGTACGATTTTTTGTGGCAAAAGCACAAAATGACGCTGAACAAGATATTTGGTGGTTTGGCGGCGGCATGGATTTAACGCCTTATTACGGCTTTGCAGAAGATGCCGAGCATTTTCACCGCACCAATAAAACTGCGTTAGATGCGTTTGGCACAGGCTACTACCCAAAATTCAAAAAAGAATGTGATGCGTATTTTTATCTAAAACATCGTCAAGAGCCGCGCGGTATCGGTGGCATTTTTTATGATGATTTTAACGAACTTGGCTTTGAGCGCACGTTTGATTTTCATCGCGCTGTAGGAGACACCTTCTTGCAAGCTTACCTGCCGATTGTGCAACGCCGAAAAGATACGCCGTATGGCGAACGCGAACGCGACTTTCAAGCCTACCGTCGTGGCCGCTATGTTGAATTTAATTTAATTTACGACCGCGGTACAATTTTTGGCCTGCAATCCAATGGTCGCACTGAGTCTATTTTGCTTTCCATGCCGCCCATTGTGAAATGGCGCTATGACTGGAAACCTGAGGCCGGTAGCGCAGAAGCTAAACTTTATACGGACTTTTTGATTGAAAAAGACTGGTTATCTTTAAATAAAGCCTCATGAAAATCACCCCTCAAACCCGCGCGCTAGCGCAAGATTTACTCAATTTCATTGATGCTAGCCCAAGCCCGTGGCATGTGGTTGAAACAGCCAAACAGCATCTTTTAGCACAAGGCTTTTCATCTTTAAGTGAAGCAGACCCCTGGCAACTGAAGGCTGGTGCTAAATATTTCGTCACGCGGAACGATGCATCAATCATTGCATTTACTTTAGGTAGTGAAGATTTAGTTGAATCAGGCTTTCGTATTGTTGGCGCGCATACTGATTCTCCTGGCTTGAGGCTCAAGCCACAAGCGGCTTTTGGTAGTGATGGCTTAGTAAGAGTTGGTGTTGAAGTCTATGGTGGGCCAATTTTAGCCACCTTTACTGACCGCGATTTAAGCATTGCCGGACGTGTGATGGTGCGTACGGCCAGCGGTCATGAAACCAAACTCGTCAAATTTGAAGATGCGCTGATGCGCTTGCCAAACCTTGCCATTCACATGAACCGTGAGGTGAATGACAAAGGGTTGAAGTTAGATAAACAAAAAGAGTTGCCACTTATTTTTGGTGAGAGTGCTTCAGGATTTGAAGCAGACCAGCAGTTTTTTGCCCATATCGCAAAAGCACTTAAAGTGGAAGTGCATCATATTTTAAGCTTTGAACTCAATGTGTTTGATACGCAAAAAGGGGCGTTCTGGGGTGCAGAGCAAGCGTATATTGCCAATAGCCAGCTGGATAATTTGGCTTCATGCCATGCCGCGCTGACCGCAATGCTTGCCAGCCATAATTCGGCCACCACTAATATCTGCGCACTGTTTGACCATGAAGAAGTCGGTAGCGAAAGTGCCAGCGGCGCAAGTGGCAGCTTTTTGAATGACACCATCAGCCGTATTGCAAATGCCACTGGCTTAAATGCAGAAGACAACCAGCGCGCATTAGCGCAAAGTTTTTTTGTCAGCGCCGATATGGCGCACGCCTACCATCCTAACCACCCGGGCGCATACGAGCCTTGCCACCATGTAATGGTGAACCACGGCCCTGTGATTAAAACCAATGCGAATCAGCGTTATTCTACCAATGCCGACACCGCCGCAAGATTCATGACGTTGTGCGAAAAAGCTAACGTGCCATTTCAACAATATGCACATCGCACTGATTTGGGGTGCGGCAGTACCATTGGCCCTATCGTGGCCGCCCAGTTAGGCATTGCGAGTGTTGATGTTGGCGCACCAATGTGGGCCATGCATAGCGTACGTGAAAGTGCAGGCGTGTTAGACCACAGTTATATGGTGGCAGTCCTCAGCGCGCTCTATCAAAACTAAATTATTCCAGCTAATTCTTGACCAATTTAGCGCTGCCAAATGCTGTGATTAAACGGCCCATTTTTTATTTAAAATTCAAGCTTAATTCGCCGAGAAAAAAATAATGCTCTGGAAGCCTTTATTTATAAGGCTTCCAGAGCATCGAAAAAGGTTGGTGTTAATTTCACCCCCTAAGCAGCTCTTTTTATACGCGCTTATTGTCTAAAATGCGCCCTAAAATTTCTGCCCGCACAATTAATAATATAGACGCGCTAGGCATGCCCCTAAGCAGGCAAACTTCACATATCGCAAGATTTATGTCTATAATCTAGCCATTCAACTTCCATTTCTGGTGGCGTATGCAAGCTTTAGAGTCTCTCATCAAAACACTTTCTGACTTTGTGTGGGGGCCGCCGATGTTAACACTGCTGGTAGGCACTGGACTTTATCTCACCATTCTTCTAAAAGGCATGCAATTTCGCACACTGCCTTTGGCATTCAAACTCATTTTCAGTAAAGACCACCACCATGAAGGCGATATCTCACACTTTGCCGCGCTGATGACCGCGCTTGCAGCAACAGTGGGGATAGGCAACATTGTTGGCGTGGCAACCGCCATCACTTTAGGTGGGCCTGGCGCAGTATTCTGGATGTGGATGACGGGCTTGGTTGGTATGGCCACCAAGTATTCTGAAGCCGTGCTCGCCATTAAATACCGTGAAAAAGGGCCACATGGCATGCGTGGCGGGCCCATGTACTACCTTGCCAAAGGTGCGGGATTGCCTTGGTTAGGTACGCTTTTTTCGGTGTTTACGGTGTGTGCCGCATTTGGTATTGGCAATATGACGCAAGCCAATGCTACTGCGAAAATTTTTGAAGCGACCTTTCAAATCGCACCCAATATAACGGGTTGGGTGCTGATGATTTTGACGGGTCTGGTGATTTTAGGTGGCATCAAATCGATTGGTAAATTTACTTCATTTTTAGTGCCTATGATGATTTTAGCGTATATCGGCACAGCGCTTCTTGTATTAATCCTCAATATTGAAAAAATTCCGCATGCTTTTGGGTTAATTTTTTACCATGCCTTTAATTCGAGCGCCACCACAGGCGGTGTTGTTGGCGCAACAATTGCGGCTGCCATGCGTTACGGCATCGCGCGTGGTGTTTTTTCAAATGAATCAGGGCTTGGTTCTGCACCTATTGCTGCCGCCGCAGCGCGTACCAACGACCCTGTAAAACAAGCATTAGTGAGCATGACGCAAACGTTTATTGACACCTTAGTGGTTTGCACCATGACCGCTTTAGTGATTTTAACTGCCACGTCTTGGACGCAAGGTGTTAGCGCAGCTGAATTAACCAGCTCAAGTATGGCCGAAACCTTAGGCAATACTGGAAAAGTCATTGTGGCCATTGCAACCGCCTTATTTGCTTATTCAACGCTCATCGGCTGGAGTTATTACGGTGAAAAAGCCATTGAATATTTATTAGGTCCACGCGCAATTGCTGTGTTTAGGGTAATTTTTACAGCGGCTGTGATTATTGGTGCCAATGTAAGCCTCACCTTGGTGTGGGATTTTTCAGACCTGATGAATGGCATGATGGCAATCCCCAATCTGATTGGTTTATTATTATTAGCCAAAGTCGTTAAAGCTGAAACAACCCGTTATTTTAGCGAAAAACATTAGTTTAATTTAAATGTAATTACGCCATCATGAGCCACACACCGCATCGCAGCCATTGGAACAACCGCTGGACCTTCATGCTTGCCACGGCAGGCTCGGCGATTGGCTTAGGCAACATCTGGAAATTACCCTACATGATTGGCGTGAATGGCGGCAGTGCGTTTGTGATTATCTTTCTGCTGTGTATTTTTCTGGTTGGCATTCCGTTGATGATGACAGAAATCTTGCTCGGCCGACGCGCCCAAAAAAATCCGCTCGATGGCATGGCAGCACTCGCACACGAAGCCAACACGACATCTCATTGGAAATGGCTTGGTGGCATGGGCATGATTACCGGCTTGCTCATTCTCGGCTTTTACAGCGTCATTGGCGGCTGGGTGTTGCGCTACATCGGCGCTTCAGCAAGCGGCGCCTTCACGAACATTTCAGCCACACAATCCACTGAAAACTTCAATCAACTACTCGCATCACCGCTCTTGCTATTATTTTGGCATACCTTGTTTATGATCATGACTATGGGCGTTGTAGCACGTGGGGTAAATTCCGGGCTCGAAAAAGCCAATAATATATTGATTCCTGCCCTGTTTTGCATTTTGTTGGTGTTATTAGGTTACAGCATGTCTGTAGGTGATATGCAAACAGCCTACCGATTTATGTTTAGCCTAGATTTTTCGAAACTCTCGCCCACCGTGGTTTTGTCGGCCCTTGGGCATGCTTTTTTCTCATTGAGTTTAGGCATGGGCTCAGTCATGGTGTACGGCTCTTACTTGCAAAAAAACGTCTCTATTGCAAGAACAACGATTTACATTGCGCTGGCAGACACGATGCTTGGGTTACTGGTGGGTCTGGCTATTTATTCACTGGTGTTTGCTAACCAATTAGAACCCAGCGCAGGGCCCGGCCTGATATTTCAAACCCTACCCATTGCGTTTGGCCACATGCCTTGGGGGAACGTCATTGCCACCTTATTTTTTATGCTAGTGGCTTTTGCTGCGTGGACATCCGCCATCTCTTTAGTTGAACCTGCTATCGCATGGATTGTTGAAAACACGCGAATTCAACGCAAAACCGCCGCATTCTTTTTAGGCCTCACTATTTGGCTATTAGGCATTGCCGTAGTGCTTTCATTCAATGAGTGGAAAGAAGTCAAAATTGTCTTTGGCTTGAATATTTTTGAGAGTTTAGACAAGCTGACTTCTACCATTTTATTACCGTTAGGTGGGCTGTTGATGGCAATTTTTGCAGGATTCTTCATGAAAAAAGACCATGTACAAGACGAACTTAATTTAGTTACTCATAAATTTAAGCTATGGCAATTTACCAATAACTACATTGCGCCACTTGCAATTGCGGCGGTATTTTTATACTTATTAGGTTTTATTCAATAAAATTTATATTTTGTATATTTCGAAATTGGAAATAAAAAAGCCAGCTTAAACGCTGGCTTTTTAGTATTACGAGTTCAAGCAAATCACAACGCTAAAACCCATTGTACGATTGTTTTGATATCTTCATCTTTTACTTGTGGGCTGTTTGCTGGCATTGGCATAGGACCCCAAGTACCGCTACCACCTTTTTTCACTTTTTCAATCAGTTTGGCTTCCGAAGTTTTGTCACCTTTGTATTTAGCAGCAACATCTTTAAATGATGGGCCTAATACTTTTTTATCGACGCTGTGACATGCTAAACATCCACTTTTTTGTGCTAATGCTTGATTTGCAGACGCTTGACCTGCCATCATCAAAGAACCCGCTACTGCAACTGTAACTAATAAAGCTTTCATATTATCTCCTTAAGCCCACATTTATAATTCAGCGCGCCCAACAACTCGCACCTAAAATTTATTTTGCAAATTTCGCAAGCAGTAATGATACTCAGAATTTCTTTGTCTCACAAGCCAACTCATCCAAAGAACAAGCTATATTTGCGCCATTAGCCCATTCAGACTATCAATACTCTGTGAGCAGGTAACGCCTTGACATATCCACGCGTTGACATCATTTGAAAATTTTCTAGATAATGTTTTTGGTAAATCTTGAGCACTTGCATCTAGGTAGAAAAAACAGTGATGCGGATAATAATGTTGCGCAATTTCATGCCGCCAGTGCGCGAGTTTTTCAGCGTCACCGCGTAAAATCACAATGGTCGGCGGCGTTAAATACTCACGCAACGCCTCACTTAAACTTGCACAGGCCGCCGGGTTGCGTTTAACGACGCTATCAAACGCCTGCAAAGTACGTTCCGCTTTTTGTAAATAGCGCGGCTCGCCCAATAGATGACCTAAGCGCTGAAGTGCGCCTGCCGCAATGCCGTTACCATTGGGGGTTGCATTGTCATAGGCTTGTTTAGGACGGTAAATCAACGCTTCATGATGGTGTGCGGTAAAGTAAAAGCCGCCATCCTCCGCTTCAAAGTTTGCAATCAGCGCATCGGCAATGTCTTCAGCAAATTGCATATCAACGCTTCTATAGTCTGCCTGCAGCAACTCTAAAAGCGCATCAAGTAAAAAGGCGTAATCATCCAAATACGCATTCAAATGCGCTTTGCCATCTTTACTGGTTGCGAGTAATTGAGCATTCACCCACATATTTTCACGTACAAAATCAACTGCATTTTGCGCAAATGCTATCCAGTCAGTTCGATTAAATACGCGGCCTGCTCGCGCCAAGCCTTTGATTGCCAGTGCGTTCCAGCTCGTTAAAATTTTGTCGTCACGTGCAGGGCGTGAGCGTTTTTCACGTGCTTCAAATAACTTAGTACGCGCATTATTCAGGGCAACGTACTCATCGTCTTCCGGCGCCATGGTTAAATAGGGATGCCATGCACGTACACCTGAATGCGGATTTTCAAAATTTGCAGCGCGATCAAAACCAAAACAGCGGCTTGCTGCAATAAATTCCTCTGGCGTCAGTAATGCTTTAACTTCTTCTCGTTGCCATACATAAAATGCGCCTTCTTCTGCGTGGCCGTGTGCATCTAATGAATCAGCATCCTGAGAAGAGTAAAAGGCGCCACTCGCATGTCGCATTTCATAAATCAACCACGCAACGGTTTCTTCAACCACGACTTCATAGCGAGGATTCTGACTAATTTGCCAGCCATCGGTGTAGAGACATAATAATTGGCCGTTGTCATAAAGCATTTTTTCAAAATGCGGGATATTCCAGCGCTCATCTACTGAATATCGACAAAAACCTCCGCCGATATGGTCATAAATGCCACCCGATGCCATTGCAGTGAGCATTTGCAAAGCCATTGCCTCCGCTTGTAAATTTCCTGACTTGGCATGATGCAGCAATAAAGTCACATCTGCTGGGTTAGGAAATTTAGGCGAAGACCCAAAACCGCCATGCTCAAAATCAAAGCTCTCACGTAGCTGCTCAAAGGCCAACTCAATGGTATGTTCGTCGGCTGTCACGGTTGTATTAGCCATTGGAATAGTGCGCGCCAAAGCGCTGGCAAGCTGTTGAGTTTGTATGTTGATATCAGCACGATGCTCGTGATAATAAGCTGCAACACGTGGAATTAAGTCAGCAAAACCCGGTAGCTGATAGCGTGCTGATTTTGGAAAATACGTGCCAGTAAAATAGGGTTGTTGATTGGGTGTTAAAAAAACAGTGAGCGGCCAGCCCCCACTTTTTTGTGAAAGCATACTGTGGGCATTTTGGTAGATTTGGTCAATATCCGGCCGTTCTTCTCGATCTACCTTGATGTTGATAAAGTGCGCATTCAAGAGCTCAGCGACTACTGGGTCTTCAAATGATTCATGCGCCATCACATGGCACCAATGACAGGCTGAATAGCCAATGGATAGCATTATTGGCTTATCCTGCTCACGCGCTAAAGTGAGCGCTTGCTCACTCCACGGATACCAATTTACCGGGTTTTCAGCATGTTGCAGAAGATAAGGACTCGTCTCCTCTGCAAGCCGATTTGACATCGTTTATAGTGTTTCTACGCTATATTCGACTGACAGCACATGCGTTCTGTTGGGTGAAATAACCACTGCGTTTTCTAGCGCATTCGCCGTTTCCACGCATACCATCGTCCGCCACTCATCGGGTGCGCCCATATCGCCCATTTGTTCTGCTTTGTCGGCCCATGGCGTCCAAACCACGGTAGACTGGCTGCCAGATTTTGATATTCTAATCTGACGATGTAAACCCGTGTCTTCTATCATACAGTCTGCTGTGGTGTTGAGATAGACACGGTCAAACTCCCCATTAAAGCGAACGTCATTTTTTTCAACACGGCGCTCATAGGCAAATACTTTGTCAGAATACAAAGCATCTTCTAAGCCCTTAACGTGTACATTTGAAATATCGCTGACTTTAAAATAGGTATGAAAAGCTTCACCTACCACAAAGGGGTGGCTTGCTTTGTTCGTTGTTGCTAAATCAATTTTGAGCGTTTCACCGATGGTGATGGTCATCGCCAGTAAATGCGGGTAAGACAACTGGCGTCTTGATTCTGCTGTTTCCATCATCTGCAACACCAAGCGCGTTGCGCCATTTTTTAGGGTATCTGCATCCACAAGCTGCCATGGAATTACCCTTGCAAAACCGTGCGGGCAAAGTGCGCTATCGGTTGGGTGTGCGCCAAACCAAGGCCAACAAATTGGAATACCACCACGTATGGATCGCCCTTTAATGAATCGCGCATTACTTGACAACCATAACACAGGCTGATCTTGAGATTTTGGTTGCCAAGTCATCACATGGCCGCCCTGTAGGGCGATTTTTGCTGTGGCTAATCGATTTTCAATCTCGATATATTCCAAACCACTTTCATCTTGACTAAATTTTAATTGTGGCTGGATCATAAAATCTATATTGCTCTCTGACATGACGCTAACCGTTCTCCAAAGTTTTTATATTCTATTGTTTTAATTATTTTTTACGATATTATACATTGTAAATAGTCGTTAACGCTCAATCTGAGAAACATCGCGCACTGCGCCGCGTGCCGCGCTGGTGCTCATGGCCGCATACGCGCGTAACGCTGGTGAAACAGTACGCTCACGGTTTACCGGTTTCCATGCGTCTTTGCCTTTGGCTTCCATTTTAGCGCGGCGGTGCGAGAGCTCTTCGTCTGACACAGCTAAATGAATTGTCCGGTTTGGAATATCAATTTCAATCGTATCATTTTCTTCCACCAATCCAATCGCGCCTCCTTCAGCGGCCTCTGGTGAAGCATGACCAATGCTCAAACCAGAAGTTCCACCCGAAAAGCGGCCGTCAGTGAGCAACGCACAAGCCTTGCCTAAATCTTTTGACTTTAAATAACTCGTTGGATAGAGCATTTCTTGCATGCCCGGGCCACCGCGTGGGCCTTCGTAGCGGATCACAACCACATCACCAGCCACAATCTTATCGGCCAAAATGCCTTCCACAGCAGCGTCTTGCGATTCAAAAATACGTGCGCGCCCGGTAAATTTAAGAATACTGTCATCCACCCCTGCCGTTTTCACAATACAGCCATCTTGAGCAATGTTGCCATAAAGTACCGCCAACCCACCATCTTGTGAATACGCGTGGGCTTTATCTCGAATGCAACCTTCAGCGCGGTCATCGTCTAAGGTTGGGTAGAGCATACTTTGCGAAAACGCGATGGTTGTGACAATGCCCGCAGGCGCAGCGCGGTAGAATTTCTTAACGTCTTCATCTTGGGTGACTTTAATATCCCATTTATCTAATGCTTCACCCAAAGTGGCACTATGTACGGTGGGCGTGTCGCGATGAATGACGCCGGCACGGTCTAGCTCACCTAAAATCCCCATCACGCCACCCGCATGGTGTACATCTTCCATATGATATTTTTGCGTGGCTGGTGCTACTTTGCATACGCATGGCACTTTGCGTGAAATATGATCAATATCACTCATGGTGAAATCAACGCCAGCCTCATGCGCTGCGGCCAAAAGGTGCAATACCGTATTGGTTGAGCCGCCCATGGCCACATCCAAGCTCATGGCATTTTCAAAAGCTCTCATATTCGCAATCGAACGAGGCAAGACAGAATAGTCATCTTGTTCGTAATGGCGCTTGGTGATTTCAACAATCAAACGCCCTGCTTTTAAGAAAAGTTCTTTGCGAGCGCCGTGCGTGGCGAGTGCCGAGCCGTTACCCGGCAAACTCAAGCCTAACGCCTCGGTTAAGCAGTTCATTGAGTTTGCGGTAAACATACCAGAACATGAACCGCAGGTTGGGCAAGCCGAGCGCTCTATCGCCTCAGATTTTGCATCTGAAACCTTACTGTCAGCTGCGGCCACCATTGCATCAACCAAATCTAGTTTTAGCATTTCACCTTGCCAGTTCACTTTACCCGCTTCCATCGGCCCGCCAGAAACAAACACCACTGGAATATTCAAGCGCAATGCCGCCATCAGCATGCCTGGGGTAATTTTGTCGCAATTTGAAATACATACCAGCGCATCAGCACAATGCGCATTCACCATATATTCTACAGAATCTGCAATTAAATCGCGGCTAGGCAGGCTATACAACATCCCACCGTGACCCATGGCGATGCCGTCATCCACCGCGATGGTGTTAAATTCTTTTGCCACACCACCCGCTTTTTCAATTTCACGCGCGACTAACTGGCCTAAATCTTTAAGATGTACATGGCCAGGCACAAACTGCGTAAAAGAATTGCAAACCGCAATAATCGGTTTATCAAAATCACCGTCTTTCATGCCTGTGGCGCGCCATAAAGCGCGTGCGCCTGCCATATTGCGGCCGTGGGTGGTGGTACGTGAACGATAAACTGGCATGATAAAAATTCCGTAGTAAACGAGTCAACAATTATTATATGTAATTTTAGACTAGCTGACGCTAACTCGCCAAAGAAATATGCAATATAACGCGTTATATTGTCAGCAGATTTAATTTTAAAGTGTGACATAGTTAAAAGTGCGCCCTGACCCAAACGTTTGGTTTTACAATACAGGCATGGTTGTATCTAAAAATAAAATGAAAATTGGCTTGGCGCTAGGTGGTGGATCGGCGCGCGGCTGGGCGCATATTGGTGTACTGAACGCGCTGACCGAGCAAGGCATTGTGCCTGACATTGTGTGCGGTACGTCCATTGGGGCGCTGGTCGGCGCGTCTTACGCATCAAATAACTTCCATCAGCTAGAGCAATGGGTGTGTTCACTCACAAAATTTGAGCTGGTGAAATTTTTTGAAATCAATACTTCAATGAACGGTTTTGTGGACACCGCGCGGCTGCACAGTTTTTTAAATGCCTGCGTAGCCAGTGATAGCGCGCAAATTGAGGCGCTCACCAAGCGCTTTGCGGCAGTAGCCACCGAGCTAGATACAGGCAGAGAGGTTTGGCTCACCAAAGGCGCAGTGCTGGAAGCCGTTTGGTCATCCATTTCACTACCTGGGCTTTTTCCGGCAATTAAATATCATGACAAGTGGCTGGTGGATGGCGGCTTGGTGAATCCTGTGCCAGTTTCGGTGTGTCGAGCATTGGGGGCAGATGTTGTAATTGCGGTCAACTTGAATGGTGACATTGTGGGCAAGCATTTTCAAAAACCGCGCACCGTTGATCATGCACCAACCGCTGCCAAATCATCTGAAAACAATGGCATGGTTCAAAAAATCACCGATTTAGTGAGCGATTATACGTCGTCCATGTTTTCAAATAACAATGATAATGAAGAGCAAGCGCCCAGCTTGTTTGAGGCGATTGCAGGCTCCATCAATATCACCCAAGATAGAATTACCCGTAGCCGTATGGCGGGTGATCCACCCGACATTTTGCTCTCCCCCAAGTTATCGCACATAGGTTTACTAGAATTTTACCGCGCAAATGAAGCTATTATTGAAGGCAAAAACTGTGTGGCGCGCATGTTGCCAGAAATTCATTACACTTTAAAACTTAAGTGATTTTTTAATGCCTTAAATCACTAAAAATGCGCGCTTTTTAAGACAAACCTTTTTCGATGCTCTACGAGCCTTATAAATAAAGGCTCGTAGAGCATAAAAATTTTCTCGTGTTTTTTTCGTCCTATTTTATTCATTTTTTTGCATCAACATTCAAGCTAAAGCATATAAAATTTTCAGCGGAAAATGCCCAACATCAAAACCATTTTTGATAAAACCACTTTATCGAATTAAATTAGGTAAAATCCTACTTTCATCTAAAAATAGTTCAAAAGACCATGCTTGTTCACCCACAGTTTGACCCCGTTGCAATTCACATCGGCACATTTGGTATTCATTGGTATGGGCTCATGTACCTAACGGCATTTTTAGCTTTTTTTGGCCTTGGCAAATGGCAAACCCAACATCGTACTTGGCATGGCTGGACCACTTCAATGCTGGATGACGCGCTGTTTTTTGGCGCACTTGGTGTGGTGGTTGGCGGGCGCTTTGGTTATGTATTGTTTTATCAGCCAGGCCACTTTGTTGAAAATCCGCTTGATATTTTTAAAACTTGGCAAGGCGGCATGAGCTTTCATGGTGGCTTTTTAGGTGTGCTCGTTGCGATGTGGGTTTTTGCGCGCAAATATCAACTCAAATGGCTGAGCATTATGGATTTTGTCGCGCCACTCGTGCCGTTGGGGTTAGGCGCTGGGCGAATGGGCAACTTTATCAATGGCGAATTATGGGGCAGACCCACCGATTTAGCTTGGGGAATGGTGTTTCCGCAAGCAGATGCGCTTGCGCGACATCCTTCGCAACTGTATCAATTTGCCATTGAAGGCATCATCATGTTCGCGGTGCTGTGGTGGTATTCAAGCAAGCCACGACCCGTTGGCGCGATTTCGGCTTTATTTCTCATCATTTACGGCACAGGCCGATTTTTGGTGGAGTACGCGCGCGAACCAGATAGTTATTTAGGCTTACTGTCACTGGGCTTTAGCATGGGCCAATGGCTAAGCCTCCCCATGATTGCCATCGGCATATGGATGTGGCGACGAGCAGTTCAACAAAAGTTTTCTTAAATTTCAATTTAATCTGTCGAAGAATTGTCATCCTTATTCATTGGATGACACTTTATCGTTAATCTTGCGGGTACATGATTTTTCAGTTCAAATAATTCAATAAAATTCAATTGGTTATAAAAACCAATCATGCTGTTTATCTCTAAATTTTTTGGCATACGCTTTGCTTATCTATGTATAGGGTCAACTAATCTGACTCAACATTGTCACAGCGTGATGTATTTTGGAGTAAACGACCATGAAAAATTTAATTGATAAACTTTTTAAAAAAGAATCAGAGTTGAGCTACATTATGCCGCAATATCAGCCTGCACAATTTGACTTGATCAGCACGCGCGTAGTCAACAAAGAATATGATTTAAAAGATCCGGCAGAATCTTTTGAAATTGACGACATGCAAATTGATAATATTTATCAACGCATGTAAGTGTAAATGCAATCAGCGATGCAGTTTATTGTGTTGCCGTGACTGGTGTCTGCTCACACCGGCAACCCGCAAGTGAAGGTGCTTAGTCACTTGCCCACGTGTACGTGCGCGCCAGTGTTTGAAAGAATTCGGCTTTAATTGGCTACGCATCAACCTAATCACGCCATCTTGATTAAGGTTAAATTGAACCGCAATCGCCTCAAATGCAGTTCGGTCTTCCCAGGCCATTTCTATGATGCGCGATACATCCTCTTCACTCAGTGAATGTTCTAGCAGCACCGCTTTATGTCTTTCCATTGGCTATCTTGCCAAATTTTAAAAAATTCTTTGCGTGATAACGGCGGCGGCGCATCAAGTGCCGATTGATGAAACGCTGCGTGATGTTTTAAGTACACCTCATACGCATCGTCGCCCGTGAGGCGACGCACTATGTGCCATAAATGTTTTAACTTTTTAAGCATGATTTACGCTTAATCTCTCACCCATGCATTCTCTAATTGGGTCACTTCATGCGGCGTTTCAGACAGTGCCGCAACCGGCTTACCTGCCAAATATCGTACACACAAACGCAACATATCCAGTAACACCACCCACAACACCACCACAAAAAATAGCGTTAAATATGCATCCAGATGCTGATTAAATATTAACTGTGGTGCCACGGCCGCTTTTTCAGGTGGTAGTATGCCAGCAGCCAATTTGGTACTTAAATCGTTCGCAGCGGCAAAAAAACCAACCCGAATATCACTGCTGAATATTTTTTCATAGGCGGCTGTAGTGGTAATAATCACTAACCAAAACAATGGCAAACCCGTTACCCATGCATATTTCAATTTACCCGATTTAACCAAAACGCCTGTTGCTACGCATAAGGCAATGGCAGCCAGCATTTGGTTCGCAATACCAAATAATGGCCATAAAATATTTACGCCACCATTCGGGTCTATCACGCCGATATATAAAAAGTAACCCCAGCCTGCCACCACAATCGCACTGGTTAAAATCACCGAGGGCATATAAGAAGTTTCACCAAGTTTTTTATTAAAATTCCCTAACAGATCTTGTAGCATAAAACGCCCGACTCGCGTACCTGCATCAAGTGTGGTTAGAATGAAAATGGCTTCAAACATAATGGCAAAATGGTACCAAAGTGCCAACATGCCCTTACCAAATGCGCTGCCAAAAATACTGGCCATACCAACTGCCAAGCTCGGTGCGCCACCCGTGCGCGCAAATAAACTGCTCTCACCCATGTCTTTGGCCAGTTGGTTCATTTGCTCAACTGTCACGGCATAGCCCCAACTATTGATTTTTGCCACAGCATCAACGGCTTCTTTACCCACTACACCCGCAGGGCTGTTAATTGCAAAGAAAATACCAGGTTCTAACACCGTTGCGGCTATCATCGCCATAATCGCCACAAAGCTTTCAAGCAACATTGCGCCGTAGCCTATCATACGAATATCGCGCTCGTTACTAAGTAATTTTGGTGTAGTACCCGATGAAATCAGCGCGTGAAAACCAGAAATTGCACCACAAGCAATGGTAATAAACACGAATGGGAAGAGTTTTCCACCAAATATCGGCCCAGTGCCATCAGTAAATTGCGTCAATGCTGGCATATGGATATCAGGCCGCAAAATCACAATCGCTACGGCTAATAATGCAATTGTGCCCAATTTCACAAAGGTCGATAAATAATCGCGCGGTGCTAACAGCAGCCACACAGGCAGTACGGCCGCCGCAAATCCATACACAATAATTGCAAAAGCGAGCGGCAAGCCGTCATGATCAAAAAACGTACGTAAGGTTTCATGGTGATCAATCCAGCCACCCGCGAAGACTGAAAATAGCAGTAAAACCACACCAAGGGTTGTCGCTTCTAATACACGTCCAGGGCGAATATTGCGCATGTAAACGCCCACGATCATGGCGATTGGAATTGTAGCCGCCACGGTTGAAGTGGCCCATGGGCTGTGTTTCATGGCGTTCACCACCACCAAACCCAGTACTGCGATGAGAATAATCATGATTAAAAACGTACCCACCAGCGCAGCCGTGCCACCTATTGCGCCAATTTCATCGCGGGCCATTTGCCCTAAACTACGACCATCACGGCGCGTTGAAATAAACAACGTCACCATGTCTTGCACGGCACCACCCAGCACTGCACCGATTAAAATCCAGAGCGTGCCAGGCAAATAGCCAAACTGGGCCGCCAAGGTTGGCCCAACCAATGGGCCAGGCCCTGCAATAGCGGCAAAATGGTGTCCAAACACAACCCATTTGTTGGTTGGAATATAGTCGCGTCCGTTATTTAAGCGCTCTGCAGGCGTTGCACGCGTCTCATCAATCACCAGCACTTTGGCCGCAATCCAAGCCGCGTAAAAACGGTATGCAATGGCATACACACACACGGCCGCAGTAATCAGCCACAACGCATTGATGCTTTCTCCTCGGTTTAACGCAATGCCTGATATCGCAAAAGCGCCCAACAATGCAACCGCAACCCAAATCAAAATTCTGAAATATTTATTCATGATTAATACCCAACACCTATGCGAATGCTAAATTTTAGTGATAAGTTTACAACAAACCCCGCTCTTTAAACGATAAGGTCTGATTTCCCGCCACAATAAAATGGTCTAAAACACCTACATCCACCAGTGCAAGCGCCTCTTTTAGTCGCGTGGTTAACAACTCATCAGCCGCGCTTTGCTGGGCAATGCCTGAGGGATGATTGTGTGCAAAAATCACACTCGCTGCATTATGGTGCAACACACGTTTAATCACCTCTCGCGGATAAACACTTGCTTGGCTTAACGTGCCACTAAATAGCTCTTCACTGGCCAGCAATCTATTTTGCGTATCTAAAAAAAGCACCATAAACACTTCTCTGGTCAGGCTCGCTAATTTTAATACTAAATAATCACGCACATGTTGGGGCGAACTCAACACATCACGTTGCTGCAATTGTTCACTCAAGGCACGTCGACTCATTTCAAAAATCGCCTGTAGCTGCACGTACTTGCTCGAACCTATGCCATGCACCTGACTTAGTTCATGCGCTGTAGCGGCAAAAATACCATTCAGGCTCCCAAACTGCGTGAGCAAATCTCGAGCTAAATCCACTGCGCTTTTTCCTACCACGCCCACGCGCAAGAAAATGGCCAGTAACTCTGCATCTGACAATGTGCCTGCACCCTGTTCGATGAGTTTTTCTCGTGGGCGTTCTGCGGCGGGCCAATCTGTAATTGCCATACTTAATACCTCAATCAAATACTTTGCATCATAAAATGCAAGTTGCAGAACAGTTTGTAAAGATTTACTTTATCCAGCCAATTTCTTTTGCCGTATTTTCACCAACTAGCGTGTGTAACAAACTTTTAGGAATTTCCGCCTGCGACTCACTGATTGGCACACGCCCGCCCATCAATTCAGCGAAATCTTGCGGGTAACGTGGTGTTTTGTTGGGTTCAGCATACCCTTCTGGAAAAATTGGCAACGTAGTCGTTAAGTTATATTTATCGGTTGCACCCAGTGTATGCAACATTTCATGCGCAAGAATAACCATATTTTGTCGATGAGCGGCTTTACTTCCAAATAAATTCACATAGCCTACACGGCCCTTACTGAGCGCCGTTGAATGCGATAATCTAGCGTTTTTAGTTGGGTCAAAATATAACAAGTACATGCGTATTTTTGGTTTTACTGCAACTTGCGGGCTGTTTTTCCAAGCAAAATATCTAAACTTCAAGCTCCAAGTAATCGTGTCTAAAACTGATGCTGCTTTAGGCGGTGCAGGCGGCTGATGTAGCACCTTGGCGCCAAGTTGCACCTGAAATGGGCGTCGCATGGTTAAGCCAAACCGCTTCGCTTCTTCAGAAAAATATTCCGCAATCGGCTCAAAATCCTCTTTTGTCAAAGTGCTAATATAGTGATCCACCGCAGTCGTGCCATCCGCATTGATAGGATATACCGCCACATAAAAATTCCTGTCCCAATCTAAATCCGACTGCTCAATCATGGTTTGCTGTACCACAGCCCCAAACACGAGCAGTAATATAAAAATTCTAATTTTTTTCCACATCATTAAACCCTGCTGATTCTTTTCAATTTAAGACAGTTGCACACAGCACAATCTCGCATGATAAACTAAAGCTTCATTATCATCTTTTAAAGAGTATTACATAAGCTCAAATCTACCATGACGATATCTACCAACACCAACATCAGACGAAAAAAACTCGTCCTTGGCATTACTGGCGGTATTGCTGCCTACAAGGCGGCAGAGTTAGTTCGCCTGTTAGTTAAAGCTGAAATTGATGTGCAAGTTGTCATGACAACAGCCGCTTGCCAGTTTATTACACCAGTCACCATGCAAGCGTTGTCTGGTAAGCCTGTTTTTATAGATATGTGGGATAGCAGCATTAGCAACGGAATGCCGCATATTGAGTTAAGCCGTGAAGCAGACGCGATTTTAATTGCGCCTGCCAGTGCTGATTTTTTAGCAAAACTTGTGCATGGACGCGCAGATGATTTACTCTCAACCCTATGCTTAGCGCGCGATTGCCCACTACTTGTTGCACCTGCGATGAATAAACAAATGTGGGAAGCCCCGGCAACGCAACGCAATATTGCGCAACTGAGCGCCGATGGCGTCACCATTCTTGGCCCAGAAAGCGGCGTGCAAGCCTGCGGTGAAACTGGTTTAGGCCGCATGCTGGAGGCCGAAACACTACTCGCGCATATTAATAGCCACTTTACGCCTAAACTATTAGCGAATAAGCGTGTGATAATAACCGCTGGAGCAACCATTGAGAAAATAGACCCTGTTCGCGCGATTACCAACTTAAGCTCAGGAAAAATGGGTTATGCCATTGCCCAAGCTGCTGCAGACATGGGTGCCGAAGTTACCTTAGTAAGCGGTGCAACCGCGCTTGCCACACCCCATAACGTGACTCACATTTCAGCAATCAGCGCAGAAAATATGTATCAGGCTGTGATGAAAAATATCGCGACCTTAAAATTTGGACCCAAAGATATGTTTATCAGCGTTGCGGCCGTTGCTGATTACTCACCCGCGCAAACCAGCACACAAAAAATTAAAAAAAGTGAGCAAACACTTACCATCGCGCTCAAAAAAAATAAGGATATTCTCGCTGAAGTTGCCAGCTTACCCAACGCACCGTTTTGCGTAGGTTTTGCGGCTGAGAGCGAAAACTTACTGGAATACGCAGAAGCCAAGCGACTGGCAAAAAAATTACCTTTAATCGTTGCCAACTTAGCAACCGATGCGATGGGAAGTGATGACAACCAAGTCACGTTACTTGATAAAAATGGCGCGCATACTTTTGCTCGCGCACCGAAAGTAGCAGTCGCCCAACAACTGTTGCAGCATGTTGTAAAAATGCTGCAACAGTAAATCTTTTTTCTCACCTTTGCATCGCTTTTAAAAAAATCATGCTTTTCTTGATTGCCCATGTGCTTGCCACAAGATAGCATTCATTCTTTCCTAAAACATTAAGTTACCCAATCACCATGAAAAGAAAACAATTATTTTTGTTAATTGCAGCTATTGTTGCACCACAAGCATATGCAGAAGATGTAATCAACCTTGCTCCTGTTGTTGTGACAGCCACGAAAAATGAGCAAAACAGTTTTGATTTACCTGTAGCCATTGATGTTGTTGATAAATGAAGATATTCAAAACGGTCAACTACAAATGTTGCTTTCTGAGAGTTTAATTCGTGTTCCTGGCATTACGGCACAAAACCGCAATAATCAAGCACAAGACCCACAAATTTCAAGTCGAGGCTTTGGCTCTCGCTCTGCCTTTGGGGTGCGAGGTATTAGAGTCTACGTAGATGGCATTCCACTAACCATGCCAGATGGTCAAGGCCAGCCAGGTATTGTTGATTTATCAGCGATTAAGAGCATTGAAGTAATGCGTGGTCCATTTTCAGCGCTTTATGGCAACTCATCAGGCGGTGTTATTCAAATGCTATCTGAAGATGCACCTGAAACACTTGAGGTTGGTGGTACGGTGATGTTTGGGAGTGATGATACAAAGCGCCAAGTTTTAAATGCCGCCGGCACTTCAGAAAATATTGAATATTTACTTAATGTTTCCAACTTTGAAACTGACAGCTATCGCGACCATGGTGCAGGTAAGAAAGAAGCAGCTACTGCTAAATTCAAAATTAATATCAGTGAAGCCACAAAACTGACTGCCCTTGTTAATTGGTTTGATCAAAAAGCACAAGATCCACTCGGCTTAACCCGCGCCGTAGCATTTTCTGAACCAACCTCTGCTGGTGTAGGTGCTGTCGCCTCAAATACCCGCGTATATCGAAGCCACACGCAGGCTGGTTTTAATTTATCACATGCATTTAGTGAAAATAACGCCATTAATTTAATGACCTATGTTGGCACACGGGAAAATGAACAGTATCTTTCACTGCCGTCAGCATTCCCAGTTTTTGCAAATGGTCGAGCAAGCGAAATCTCTCGCGATTTTTGGGGCACAGATTTGCGTTGGGATAATAACGGCAACTTATTAAATCGTCCTTACAATTTCAGTGCAGGTTTAAATTACGGAAAATCAAAGGACGCAAGGCGTGATATCAACGCAGTTAATGGAATTAAAAGACCAACTAACATCCCTAATAATACCAATTATGGGCTAAATCGCGATGAAGATAATATATCGACAAACTTCGACCAATATATTCAAGGTAAGCTGTCTGTTTTAGACAATGTTGATATTCACGCAGGTGCTAGACATACCAAAGTTAAACTAGAAGTTAATGATAACTTCATTACTGGCACCAGCGCAATTGGTGATAATAGTGGTAGCGTAGAATATCAAAAAACAACTCCTGTGATTGGTGTTGTCTGGAAAGTAACTCCGATTTTTAATCTTTATGCTAACTATGGCAGAGGGTTCGAAACGCCAACTTTTATTGAAGCGGCCTATAACTCAACCGCTGTTGGTGCTACACCAAATTTAAGTTTAAAACCAAGCGAAAGTCGTAATTACGAATTAGGTGCAAAAGCATTTATTGGCGATAATACCCAGGCCAACTTAAACTTATTTAGAATTACAACAGAGGATGAATTAATCATTAGCGCAAGCAACGCTGGTAGAAATGTATACAGCAATGCAGGTAAAACTAAGCGAACAGGGGCTGAGTTTTCTATCGACACTAAATTCGATAATAACATTTCTACTTATTTTTCATACTCCTTATTGAATGCCAAGTTTGATTCTGACTTTACCAGTACTGCAGGTCCAGTAGATTCTGGGAACAAAATACCAGGAACTTACAAAACGCAAGTTTATGGAGAAATTGCTTGGAAATATGCGCCTTTAGGCTTTAGTACTGCTTTTGAAGGTCGCCACAATAGCAAGGTTTACGTAAATGACCAAAATGAAGATACTGCACCTTCTTACACCATTTTCAACTTGCGCGCTGGTTTTGAGCAAAATCTCGGAAATTGGCGCTTAAGTGAATATCTTCGCGTGGAAAATATGTTTGATAAGGAATATATTGGCACAGTCCGCGTTGGTGATGTTAACAAGCGCTTCTTTGAACCCGCAGCTGATAGAAATTACTTGTTGGGGCTAAGCGCTAACTATAAATTTTAGAATCGCGTTAAAGTCATTCAGATTAAGCCAGTAAGTAACCCTTACTGGCTTTTTTATTAAGCAAAATTAGTGTTTAATAGCGCATTCAATCATTTCTCAAAAAGTGTACGTTTTATGTCAGTGCTTATCGATTTAAAAATTTTAGATGACCGTATTCGCAGCCAGTTTCCAACGTATGCTACGCCCGGCTCAGCAGGGCTCGATTTACGTGCGTGTATTGACAGCCCGATTACGTTGAATCCAGGAGAGACAACACTGATTCCAACGGGCATGGCAATCCATATTGATAACAGCTACTATGCGGCATTGATTTTGCCACGTTCAGGTCTTGGGCATAAGCACGGCATTGTGCTTGGCAACTTGGTTGGGCTGATTGACTCTGATTACCAAGGCCAACTCATGGTGTCTTGCTGGAATCGTGGCAATACCGCATTTGAACTCAACCCGATGGAACGCATCGCGCAGCTTGTCATTGTGCCTGTGATGCAGGCTGAGTTTCACGTGGTGGACGATTTTGAATCTTCTGAACGCGGCGAAGGCGGCTTTGGTAGCACAGGAAAGCACTAAACGGCAAAATGTGCTTAAAATGATGTAATTAAATCAATTTAACGCATATTTTCCTTGAGAAAATAATCGCTTTCGTACTATAATTGCGGTCTTTCTAAAAAAGCACAGCATTTAAGCAAGCGTTAAGGATGAATTATGGCACGTGTATGTCAAGTAACTGGCAAAAAGCCGATGGTGGGTAACAATGTTTCTCACGCACAAAACAAAACAAAACGTCGTTTTTTACCTAATTTGCAAAACCGCAAATTTTGGGTTGAAAGCGAAAATCGCTGGGTAAGCATGCGCATTACTAACAATGCCCTACGCACTATCGACAAAAATGGCATTGATGCCGTGCTTGCTGAAATGCGTGCTGCTGGTCAGAAAATCTAAGTAAGAAAAACTAGGAGCATATAGCATGCGCGAAAAAATCAAATTAGAGTCTAGTGCTGGTACTGGGCACTTCTACACAACGACTAAAAACAAACGTACGATGCCAGGCAAAATGGAAATCAAGAAATTTGATCCAGTGGTACGTAAACATGTGCTGTATAAAGAAACAAAACTTAAATAGTTTTATTTAAAAGTAGAAAAAAAGCCTGCGGAATGCAGGCTTTTTTGTTGGCGTTGAATCAGTAATTGATGTGCTTAAACAGCTTTGTAATAGCGCTTATTTCTCTCGAGAAAAATTTTATGCCCTGCGAGCCTTTATTTATAAGGCTCGCAGGGCATCGAAAAAGGTTGTGTTAAAAATAAGGCTAAAATACGACTTTTTTACAATGTGGCTAAGTTACTTCTGCACAATTTTTACTTCACGTTGCGGGAATGGAATCACGATGTTGTTAGCTTGGAATGCACGCCAGATATCTAAATAAATTTCAGATTGCAGTATCGCCGAGCCTTCTTCCGGGTCTGGTATCCAAAACGATAACATCAAATCAATGCCGCTTTCACCAAAGCCTTTCAGTAAAACGCGTGGCTCTGGCTCTATCAGCACGCGTTCATGCTTGGCAGCTGCTTCATTCACTAGGATCATTGCGCGTTCCAGCGGGCTGTCATAGCTCACTTGTATTGGCATTTGCACACGCGCTTTGTGGTCGGTAAATGAATGGTTGATGACAGGGCTGGCTATCAGCGTTTCATTTGGAATCACCACTTCAGTACCGTCTAGCTTTTTTAATACCAAATAACGCGCACGCAGGTCATTGACCACGCCGTAATGGCCCTCAACGGTAATCACATCGCCTATGTGCATTGAGTCATCTAGCAGCAATATAAAGCCGCTAATGAAATTGCTGGCTATTTTTTGCAGACCAAAACCCAAACCCACGCCAAGTGCGCCACCAAATACCGAAAGTAATGTGATATCCAACCCAATGGCAGAAAAGGCAAATAACACTGCAAATAATGTCAGCACAATGCGTAATACTTTACTCAACACCACGCGCATATTCGGGTTGAGATGCGTATTCTGCATCAATCTATTTTCGACAAATCGGCTTAACCATAACGCAATAATGACCGTAATCACCACTGTCAGCACCGCTTGGATAGCGAGCAGTAAAGTGACTTTGCTTTTGCCTGCACTAAAACTAATGCTATCCAGCGCACTGAGCAACTCAGGTAACAAGCCACTTAAATGGAGTGCCAAGACAACCCAAATACTAGCCGCGATGGCATTTTCGGTCTTTTTAACCCATCCACTCGGTGAAAATACATAGCGCAGTACGAACACCACTAAACGTATCACCGCCATGGCTAAGAGTAGGTTACTGGCGAGCGCTAATAAGCTTGTGTGTTGCAGTTTGGAAAGAAAGATTTTGGCCAACCAGACAATGGACAGCGCAGTTAGCGGAAACAATACGCGATTGATGCCTTCAACCGTGGCGGCTAACGCCTCACGCGCGCCATGAATATCTTTTGACCGCTTAAGCACATAGGCACGTAGCGCGCCATTGACTGCCCAAGCAAATGCACATGCCGCAATAATAATGCAGATTTGCCAAAGCCCGGTTCGGGTTAAGATATCAACTGAAATTTCATCCCAAATTTGTTGTGTGGATTGCGCCATAGTAGTTTAAATTCAAATAGTAATAAAAATTCAACTAAAGTAAAAAGATTGTCGCCAACCCTAAAAATATCAAAAATCCGCCGCTATCAGTGACGGCTGTAATAAGCACACTTGAGCCTACCGCTGGGTCGCGGCCAAATTTATTCATGTAAAGCGGAATGACTACACCCATCATTGCCGCCAGCATTAAATTCAATGTCATTGCTGCCATCATCACCAAGCCTAGCTGATAGTTGCCATATAAAGCGTAAGCAATTAAAGCCAGCACGCCACCCCAAATTAGGCCGTTCAGCAAAGCTACGCCAAGTTCTTTGGTAATCAGTGATGACATATTGTGTGAAGCCACTTGCCCTAGTGCCAAGCCACGCACAATCATCGTCGTCGTTTGGTTACCAGAGTTTCCACCAATCCCAGCTACAATCGGCATGAGTGCAGCCAGCGCAACTATTTTTTCAATTGAACCTTCGAATACGCCGATCACTCGAGATGCGACTAAAGCAGTGACGAGATTGATTGCGAGCCAGGCCCAGCGGTTTTGCACAGACTTCCAAACAGATGCGAAAAAGTCTTCTTCTTCACGCAATCCTGCTAATGACAGCATATCACTCTCGGTTTCTTCACGAATATAATCCATCACCGCATCAACTGTGATACGGCCAACGAGTTTGTTATTGGCATCCACCACTGGCACAGTGACTAAATCGTAGCGTTCAAAAGCCTTGGCCGCCTCATCTGCAATGTCTTCAGGGTGAAAAGTCACGGTATCTTCTGCCATGACATCGGTAACCGTTGCATCTAAATCGCTCACAACAAGCTTAGTGAGTGGCAATACACCCCGTAAGATATCATCGCGGTCTACTACGAAAAGCTTATCCGTATGGTCTGGTAAACTACCAATGCGACGCATATAACGCAAGGCAACTTCGAGTGTGACATCCTCGCGAATTGTCACAATATCAAAGTCCATAATCGCACCCACTGTATCTTCCGAATAAGAAAGTGCAGACTGCAACCGCGCCCTATTTTGTGTATCTAGGCTGTATAAAAGCTCTTGTAAAACATCTTTAGGCAAGTCAGGGGCTAGGTCGGCCAATTCATCAGTATCTAACTGCTCGGCAGCAGCGAGCAGTTCTTCCGAATCCATATCCGCTATCAGCGATTGGCGTACTGCATCAGATACTTCTAAAAGAATGTCGCCGTCACGCTCAGCTTTGACCAAGTCCCATACCTGAAGTCGCTGATCAAGCGGCAAGGCCTCCAGTATGTCAGCAACGTCGGCAGGATGGAGTGTATCTAGCTTGCGTTGAAGCCTAGAGTAGTCGTGAGAATGAGACTGGCCTTCATCAAAACCATACTCCTCCAGTAACGCAATGACTTGCATTAAGTTTTCACTTAAACTCTCTTTATATTCGTGCAGATCTGCCATAATGATCCAAATAAATTCCCGACTTTAACAACAGCATTGAATAAAATCATGCAATACACTCTATCCCTCTATTATGATTTAATTTTGACGAGATAGCCTACTTTTTATAGATTTAGAATAGAATCCAATCCAAAATGCATACTAACTTAGAGTTATACACAACCTCACATTGCCATCTATGTGAAGAGGCAGAAGCACTACTGGTTCAAGTCGGAGAAGAACTAAGTTTCAACTACAATAAAATTGAAATATCTGATAGCGAGGACTTACTTACGACCTATGGCACAAAAATACCAGTTCTGAGAAACATGTCTACACAGCAAGAGTTGTGTTGGCCATTTGATAAGCAAAGCATTTATCAGCTGATTGGCGAGATTTAAAAACACTTGAAACTTTCACCAGCATAAAAAAAGCCAGCTACTGCTGGCTTTTTTATTTTGATAACGCTTATTCTGCTACAACCACCTCAGCAGCTGTATCTGGGCGATCCACAAGCTCAACCAATGCCATAGGTGCATTGTCACCATTACGGAAGCCACATTTTAATACACGTAGATAGCCACCATTGCGTGCCAAATAGCGTGGACCAAGCTCGCCAAACAATTTACCTACAATATCACGATCACGTAAGCGACTAAATGCTAAACGACGATTCGCTAAAGTTGGCGTTTTACCTAATGTAATGAGAGGTTCAGCAAATTTACGCAACTCCTTTGCCTTAGGCAAAGTGGTTTTGATCACTTCATGGCGCAGCAGTGATGCTGTCATGTTGCGAAACATCGCCGCGCGATGACTGCTAGTACGATTTAATTTACGATTGCTATTACCGTGACGCATAGTAATTCCTTAAAGTTTCTTTGTTTATGCTGGTTAGTTAAGCTTTTTCAAGCCCTACTGGAGGCCAGTTTTCTAGTTTCATGCCTAATGTTAGGCCACGCGTTGCAAGTACATCCTTAATTTCATTGAGTGATTTACGGCCAAGATTAGGTGCTTTTAATAGCTCGTTCTCTGTACGTTGAATCAAATCACCGATGTAGAATATATTTTCAGCTTTCAAGCAGTTAGCTGAACGTACTGTAAGTTCTAAATCATCTACTGGACGAAGCAATACAGGGTCAACCTGTGGAGCAGATTTCACTTCAACCTCACTAGGTGCGCCTTCAAGATCAGCAAATACTGACAATTGACCCATCAAGATACGTGCCGCATCGCGAATAGCCTGTTCAGGCTCAATGATACCGTTCGTCTCAACGTCCATCACCAATTTATCTAAGTCTGTACGCTGCTCAACACGTGCACTTTCAACTTGATAGCTCACTTTGTTGATTGGACTGAATGATGCATCTACCATGATGAAACCAAGCACGCGATCTTCATCGTTTGCTTTTTGTCTTACTGGCACTGGTTGATAACCGCGACCCATCGCTACTTTAACTTCCAAGTTGATTTTTCCGCCTTTAGTAAGGTGAGCAATCACATGGTTGGGATTAACGATTTCAGCATCATGCCCTGTCTCAAAATCACCAGCGGTCACAACACCTTCAGTAGACTTATTCAAAACTAATATCGTCTCTGATTTAGTATTGAGTTTCAATGCGACGCCTTTGAGATTTAATAAAATATCAACCACATCTTCTTGAACGCCTTCTAGTGTCGAATACTCATGTACAACACCATCAATCTTAACTTCTGTGATGGCATAGCCAGGAATAGATGACAATAAAACTCGACGCAACGCATTGCCTAGTGTGTAACCAAAGCCACGTTCCATCGGCTCTAATGTAACACGTGCGCGTAATGGGGATATGACTTCTACATCAACAACACGTGGTTTCAAGTATTCGGTAGGACTGTTTTGCATAGTTATACCTTTAAATTTAAGAATTAAACTCTACTAGCGATGCTAGCTAGTAGAGTATCGATTCTTGTGAATGTATATAACACTCACACTTTTATATGTTTTATATTAAATCTTAATTATTTTGAGTAAAGCTCAACAACCAGTGACTCATTGATTGTTGGTGGCAACTCATCACGCTGCGGCTTAGCTTTGAAAGTGCCTTTTAATGCTTTAACGTCAACTTCAATCCATGCTGGGAAGCCACGTTGTTCAGCCGCCTCAAGTGCGCCTTTGATTCGCAATTGTGACTTAGAAGACTCAGCCACGCTAATTACGTCACCCGCTTTGACCTGATACGAAGGAATATTGACACGTTTGCCATTTACTAGAATGCTGTTATGACGAACAATTTGTCTTGCTTCAGTACGTGATCCACCCAAACCCATTCTATAGGTCACGTTGTCTAAACGGCACTCTAAAAGCTGTAACAGATTCTCACCGGTAATGCCTTTTTTACGGTCTGCCTCAGCATAATAACTACGAAATTGTGCTTCTAAAACGCCGTATATACGACGTACTTTTTGCTTTTCACGCAATTGAACGCCATAATCAGACAGACGTTGGTTACGACGTTGACCGTGTTGACCAGGTGGAAAGTTACGTTTTTCAATTGCGCATTTGTCAGTAAAGCATTTTTCTGCTTTCAGAAATAATTTTTCGCCTTCTCGACGACACTGACGGCATTTAGGGTCTAAATTTCTAGCCAAGATAGTTCTCCAGTAATCTTTTTCGCTTAAATGCGACGTTTTTTAGGTGGACGGCAGCCGTTATGTGGCACTGGGGTCACATCCGTAATGCTAGTAATTTTAAAACCAGCCGCATTAAGTGCACGCACTGCTGATTCACGACCCGGGCCAGGACCTTTGATGCGCACTTCTAAATTCTTGACACCATTTTCCTGTGCAGATTTACCAGCCACTTCAGCAGCAACCTGTGCAGCAAATGGTGTACTTTTTCGTGAACCTTTAAAACCTTGCCCACCAGAAGTTGCCCATGATAGTGCATTACCTTGACGGTCAGTAATGGTGATAATGGTATTGTTAAAAGAAGCATGCACATGAGCAATGCCCTCTGCAATATTCTTTTTAACTTTTTTTCTTACGCGTACATTAGCTTTTGCCATGTTGCACTTTCCTTACCAATAATTCCTACTAAAATTCTGAAACTATAACAAGATTGCCGTTATGAGTTTTAGGCTATTTGGATTGCTTAATTGCCTTGACCGGACCCTTACGCGTACGAGCGTTTGTTTTAGTACGCTGACCACGAACAGGTAAACCGCGACGGTGGCGCACACCACGATAGCAGCCCAAATCCATTAAACGTTTGATATTCATTGAAACTTCACGGCGTAAGTCGCCTTCAACTTTCTCTTTCGCAACCTCATCACGCAGCTTATCAACATCTGCGTCATTTAAATCTTTCATTTTTGCTGAAGGTGAAACACCAGCAGCTACACAAATTTTTTGTGCAGTATTTCTTCCAATACCGTAAATTGCAGTCAATGCAATCTCAGCATGTTTGTTATTGGGTATATTTACCCCAGCAATACGCGCCATACTCTACTCCAATATTTAGGGTTCCCTAAAAATTATCAGCGTTTTAAAAAGCCGAGAATTCTATCAGTATTTCCTAATCTTATCAATTAGCTATTCTTCTGATTGCAAAATAATTATGCAATCATCCTAATTAGAGTCACTTGAGCACTCTAATTTGATTAATATTTACTATTAACCTTGACGTTGTTTGTGACGTGGGTCAGTACAAATAATACGTACAACACCACGACGACGTACAACCTTACAATTACGACACAATGCTTTAACTGATGCACGAACTCTCATTTATTACTCCAATATCTTATAAACTTTAATTTTTAACCTATATCAAAAGCTATTTTATGCTTTGTGTACTGCCCTTAAAATTCGCTTTTTTAAGCAATCCTTCATACTGGTTAGACATTAAGTGTGATTGCACCTGCGTCATAAAATCCATTGTCACTACTACAATAATCAGCAATGATGTGCCACCAAAATAGAATGGTGTATTAAATTTTAAGATTAAGAATTCAGGTAATAAACAAACCAACGTAATGTATGCAGCACCTATTAAAGTCAATCTACCCATAATTCTATCAATATACTTAGCCGTTTGATCTCCAGGTCGAATCCCTGGGATAAATGCGCCACTTTTCTTCAAGTTATCTGCTGTATCCTTTGGATTAAACTGCAAAGCAGTGTAAAAGAAACAAAAGAATACGATAGCAGCGGCAAAAAGTAATATATATATAGGCTGACCTGGAGATAAAGCAGTAGCTATATCCTTTAACCAATACATACTTTCACTGCCACCAAACCAACCTGCCAAAGTGGCTGGGAACAAAATAATACTTGAAGCAAATATTGGAGGAATTACACCGGCCATGTTTAACTTCATTGGTAAATGTGTAGTTTGCCCACCATAAACCTTATTGCCAACTTGTCTCTTTGCATAATTAACCGTTATTTTACGCTGGCCGCGCTCAACAAATACAACTAACGCTGTAACTAGAATTGTTGCCACCAACAAGAAAAATGCTAACGGGATACTAAAAGCACCAGTATTAACCATTTCAGCCGTTGAACCAATGGCACTAGGCAGCCCTGCAACAATCCCGGCAAAGATAATAATGGAAATGCCATTGCCTATACCACGCTCTGTAATTTGCTCACCCAGCCACATTAAAAACATTGTTCCGCTTACTAAAGTGATCACTGCAGTTAATCTGAAAATTAATCCTGGCTCTAAGACTAAACCAGGTTGACCTTCAAGCATAATCGCGATACCAAGCGCTTGAAAAGTGGCAAGAACTACAGTTCCATAACGCGTATACTTTGTTATGGTTCTGCGTCCCGCTTCACCTTCTTTTTTAAGTTGCTCCAGTTTAGGTGAAACAGCTGCCATTAGTTGCATAATGATAGAAGCCGATATGTACGGCATAATACCTAAGGCAAATACAGTGAATCTTGATAGCGCACCGCCTGAGAACATATTAAACATTCCCAGTATTCCACCACTTTGTGATTCAAACAGCTTAGCAAGCACAACGGGATCTATACCTGGTACCGGTATATGCGCTCCCAAACGATACACTACTAGTGCACCAAGAACAAAAAACAGGCGACTCTTAAGCTCACCCATTTTTGAAGCAGTTTTTAGCAATCCGTCTTGAGCCAAGATGAGTTCTCTTATTCTGCTTCTAAAACTTTGCCGCCAGCGGCTTCAACTGCAGCGCGTGCGCCCTTTGTTAAAAGCAAGCCCTGAACATGGTATTTCGCAGTCACTTCGCCAGATAAAAATAACTTGGCATTTTTAACCGTTCCAGAAATGATATTTGCGGCTTTCAAAGCAAGTAAATCAATCACTTCATTAGGAATGAGAGCTAACTCACTGGTACGAACATGTGCTGTATCAGCTTTAGTCATTGACTTAAAGCCACGTTTTGGCAGACGGCGTTGAATAGGCATTTGACCACCTTCAAAACCAACTTTATGAAACCCGCCAGTACGTGATTTCTGACCTTTATGACCACGACCTGCAGTCTTACCAAGGCCAGAGCCAATACCGCGACCAACACGACGACGTTCTTTTTTCGAGCCCTCAGCAGGCTTAATTGTATTTAATTGCATGATACTTCCAATCAATTTATATCTAGCTAGTTACTTACGAACGCCGCCATCGAGCTCTTTAGCAAGCTTTTCAAAGTCTTCAAATTTTCCATCAGCTAACAATGCAGCTTGTTCTGGCCAAGTTCCTGGATTAGCGAGGGCATAACGAGAACCGGCCGCCTTTAAAATTTCTTCGATTTTTGAAACTTTTGCGCTTGCTAATTGCTTAAATGTAGAAATCCCGGCAACAGCTAATAATTCACTAATTTTAGGGCCAATACCCTCAACGACAGTCAAATCATCAGCGCCAGCTTTATTTAGGTATTTTTTAGGAATACTATCTTCGCTTGATTCTTTTTTTGGCGAAGCAGCTTTGCTAGATTTTTTAGCAACTACCGGATTAGCCTCTGAAACTCGCAATAGATAAGAAACCGCATTAATCATGCCGCGAATTGCCGGCGTATCTTCCACCAACACAGTGTGATTCAAACGGCGCAAACCTAACCCAGTCACAGTTGCACGATGTGCCTGAATGCGTCCTATAACACTTTTCACAAGAGTCACTTCAATTGTTTTTTGATTAGCCATCATTAGCCTCTAATTTCTTCTACTGACTTACCGCGCTTAGCAGCAATCTCAGCGGGTGTATTCATCGACTCCAAGCCATTTAATGTTGCACGAACTAAGTTGTAAGGATTGGTAGAGCCAATACATTTTGCAACAACGTTAGTCACACCCATCACTTCGAAAATAGCGCGCATTGCACCACCGGCAATAATGCCAGTACCTTCAGAAGCAGGCTGAATAAATACTTTAGCCGCACCGTGCACACCAGTTACTGCGTGATGTAATGTACCGTTTGTTAAGTTGATTTTCAACATACCACGACGCGCTTCATCCATTGCTTTTTGTACTGCAACCGGCACTTCACGCGCCTTACCCTTACCCATGCCAACAGCACCATCGCCATCGCCAACTACTGTAAGAGCTGCAAAACTCATAATACGACCACCTTTAACCGTTTTACTTACACGATTAACTGCAATCATCTTTTCGCGCAAACCATCAGTCTGCTGCTGTTGCTGTTCCATTTCTTTCGCCATCATTAACCTCTTAAGCAATCAGACCAATTAGAAGGACAAGCCGTTTTCACGTGCGGCATCAGCCAACGCTTTAATACGACCATGATATTTATAACCTGAACGATCGAAAGCCACGGTGGTAACACCAGCTTTTTTCGCTTTTTCAGCAATAAGTTTACCAATTGCAGCTGCAGCTTCTACGTTGCCGCCGTTTTTGATTTTTTTACGAACGTCAGCCTCTACCGTTGAAGCACTAACAATTACCTTATCGCCAGATTCAGCGATAATTTGAGCGTAGATGTGCGTATTTGTACGATGCACACTTAGACGTGTAACTTTTAGCTCTGCAATTTTGGCACGGGTTTTACGTGCACGACGCAAGCGATTATTTACGTTGTTCATTTTTTAAGCCTTATTTCTTCTTGGTTTCTTTAATTGCAACAACTTCATCTGCGTAACGAACACCCTTACCTTTATAAGGTTCTGGAGAGCGGTAAGCGCGAATCTGGGCAGCAACTTGGCCAATCACCTGTTTATCAACACCAGTTAACAGAATTTCTGTTGGTGTAGAAGTTGTCACAGTTACGCCAGCAGGCATTTTGTGATTGATTGGATGTGAATAACCTAATTCTAAGTTTAATACGGCACCTTGTGCAGCAGCCTTGTAACCAACACCAACAAGCGTCAATTTACGCGTAAAGCCCTCTGATACACCTTTAACCATATTTGCCACCAACGCACGCAATGTACCTGACATTGCACGTGAGTGTTGTGCATCACTAGCAGCTTGAAACGTGATTGTTTCGCCTTCGCGTTTAAGCACAACCGCATCAGTGAGCGGGTGAGATAATTTACCTAATGGACCGCTTACATCTATTGAAGTGGCAGATAGTAACACTTCAACTTTTGCAGGAATAGCGACTGGATTTTTAGCAACACGTGACATTTGCTTCTCCTTAAGCCACTACGCAGAGCACTTCACCACCGATACCGGCAGCTTGAGCTTTACGATCTGTCATTACACCCTTGGATGTAGACATAATTGTCACACCAAGACCATTCATTACTTTAGGAATCTCTTGAGATCCTTTGTAAACACGCAAACCAGGTTTACTTACACGTTGAATACGCTCTATTACTGGACGACCAGCATAATATTTAAGACTAATATTCAAAGTTGCTTTGTTACCTTCTTTTTGCACAGCAAAATCTTCAATATAACCTTCATCTTTAAGAACGCTAGCGATAGCAGACTTAACATTTGATGAAGGCATAGCAACAACCGCTTTATTGACCATCTGCGCATTACGAATACGCGTCAACATGTCGGCAATCGGATCACTCATACTCATTGTTATCTCTCCTATTACCAGCTGGCTTTAGTGACGCCTGGCACTTGGCCACTCATCATTAAATCGCGTAATTTACTACGCCCAATACCAAATTTACTAAACACACCACGCGGGCGACCAGTTAAAGCACAACGGTTACGCAAACGCACTGGGCTTGAATTACGTGGAAGCGCCTGGAATTTCATGCGCGCTTCGAGGCGACTCTCAGCCGTAGCAGTAACATCATTCATTGCCGCTTCTAGTGCAGCACGCTTTACAGCGAATTTACTTACAGTTGCGCGACGTTTGATTTCGCGTTCTGTCATACAGGTTTTAGCCATGTCTTAACCCCTGAAAGGAAAACTAAACGCAGCAAGCAAAGCTTTTGCCTCTTCGTCCGTTTTCGCAGTAGTTGTGATAGTGATATTCATCCCACGAATTGCATCGATTTTATCGTATTCGATTTCAGGAAAAATGATTTGCTCTTTAACACCCATGTTGTAGTTACCACGACCATCAAATGATTTCGCAGAGATACCGCGGAAGTCACGAATACGTGGAATAGCAACAGTTACCAAACGGTCTAAGAACTCATACATACGCTCACGACGTAAAGTTACCTTACAACCAACAGGATAGTCATCACGGATTTTAAATGCTGCCACTGATTTTTTAGCTTTAGTTACAATTGCTTTTTGACCAGCAATTTTTTCCATATCACCAACAGCATGTTCCATCACTTTTTTATCTGCAACCGCTTCGCCAACACCCATATTCAGAGTTATTTTTTCAATGCGAGGCACTTGCATTACTGAAGTGTAGCCAAATTGCTCAGTCATTGATTTAACAACAGAGTCTTTATAAAAATCTTTTAAACGCGCCATAATTCTTCCTATGCGTCCACTGCTTCACCATTAGATTTGAATACGCGGATTTTGCGACCATCATCTAATGTTTTAAAGCCTACGCGATCACCTTTTTGTGTCGCACTATTAAATAAAGCAACGTTAGAAATGTCAATTGGCATTTCCTTCGCAATAATACCGCCAGCAATACCTTTCATCGGGTTTGCTTTTGCATGCTTCTTAACAACGTTAAGACCTTCAACAACAACATGACCAGATTCAAGAATACTAATTACCGTACCTTGCTTACCTTTGTCTTTACCTGTATTTAAGATGACTTGATCACCCTTACGTATTTTGTTCATGTGAGCTCCTACAACACTTCTGGCGCTAATGAAACGATTTTCATGAATTTTTCAGTACGTAATTCACGTGTTACCGGGCCGAAAATACGGGTACCAATCGGTTCTAGCTTATTATTCAACAGTACTGCAGCATTGCCATCGAACTTAACCAAAGAGCCGTCAGGACGACGCACGCCTTTAGCAGTACGAACAACTACCGCGCTGTAAACTTCGCCTTTTTTAACGCGACCACGTGGGGCAGCATCTTTAATGCTCACCTTAATGATGTCGCCAATTCCAGCGTAACGACGCTTAGAGCCACCTAACACCTTGATGCATTGCACAGAGCGCGCACCAGTGTTATCGGCAACTTCTAGCCGAGATTGCATTTGAATCATGAGAGTAATCTCCAACTTAATCCGTTAAACCAACACCAGCCATTTTTAATCAAAAGACAAACTTTCAATTAACACGGCCGATAGACCCGGTCAGTATTGGGGCGAGAGCTTATTGCTCGCCTAAATAGCCAAACATTATAACTTGCATTGCGTCATTGTGCAATCATTATTCCCAATAATTACACAACGACGACTTAATTACTTAAGTAGCTTTCACTACCCAAGTTTTTGTTTTTGAAAGTGGACGGCTTTCAACAATCGTTACTACGTCACCTTCCTTACAGCTATTCGTTTCATCATGTGCATGAAACTTTTTAGATTGGCGAACAACTTTACCAATCAATGGATGTTTAACTTTACGTTCAACCAAAACTGTAACAGTTTTATCCATTTTGTCGCTTACAACGCGGCCAGTGAGGCTACGCACTACTTTAGTCGTTTCAGTCATGATTATGCCTGTTTCGCTTTCTCAGCTAACACAAGCTTAACGCGTGCTACATCTTTGCGTACCTTACCTAGCTGATCTACTTTAGATAATTGCTGAGTTGCCACTTGCATGCGAAGTGAAAATTGCGCACGGCGCAATTCAATCAATTCTGCATTCAGCTCTTCAACGCTTTTTGCTCTTAAATCGGTTGCTTTCATATTAGCGTACCTTCCTTAACTGCCGATTTGACGCGTCATGAATGTCGTTTCAATTGGCAACTTAGCAGCAGCCAAACGGAACGCTTCACGCGCAAGCTCTTCGCTCACGCCGTCCATCTCGTATAACATCTTACCTGGTTGGATTTGAGCGACGTAGTACTCTGTACTACCTTTACCGTTACCCATACGTACTTCAGCAGGTTTTTTAGAAATTGGTTGATCTGGGAAAATGCGAATCCATACACGACCACCACGTTTAATGTGACGAGTCATCACGCGACGCGCAGCTTCAATTTGACGTGCAGTTAAACGGCCACGGCCAACTGCTTTCAAACCAAAATCACCAAAACTTACTTTATTACCCGTAGTTGCAATGCCTTTGTTACGGCCTTTTTGCATCTTACGATATTTTTGTCTAGACGGTTGTAGCATCTTTAGCCCTCGGCTTTCTTACTTTTTTCTCTGGCTCATCCACTGGGGTTGTTGTTGCACCTATAGGCGCTTGAACATTAGAAGGGAAAATTTCTCCCTTAAATACCCACACCTTAATACCAATAATGCCATAGGTTGTCGATGCTTCAGCGACGCCATAATCAATGTCAGCGCGCAATGTATGAAGCGGCACACGACCTTCACGGTACCATTCAGTACGTGCAATTTCGATACCATTCAAACGACCTGAGCTCATGATTTTAATACCTTGAGCACCTAAACGCATTGCGTTCTGCATCGCACGCTTCATGGCACGACGAAACATCACGCGTTTTTCAAGTTGTTGAGCGATTGATTGAGCGATCAAAGTAGCATCAAGTTCTGGTTTACGAACTTCTTCAATGTTCAAATGAACTGGTACGCCCATTAAACCCTGTAAAGATGTACGTAAAGACTCAATGTCCTCACCTTTCTTACCAATAACCACTCCTGGACGAGCGCTGAATATTGTGATTTTTGCGTTCTTAGCTGGACGCTCAATCAAAATACGACTTACTGCAGCACTCGCTAATTTTTTATTCAAAAACTCACGCACCTTAATGTCGCCTTGCAACATTGCAGGAAAGTTTTTGCTATTGGCATACCAACGTGAGGCCCAGTTTTTTTGAACACTCAGACGGAAACCAATTGGATGAATTTTCTGACCCATGATGATCCCTTAGTTACCGACTGTCACATGAATGTGACAGGTTGGTTTAGTAATACGACCCGCACGACCTTTTGCACGTGGGCGAATACGTTTAAGCACAATGCCTTTATCAACGTAAATTGAAGTAACCTTCAACTCATCAATATCGGCCCCATTGTTATGTTCGGCATTAGCGATTGCAGACTCAACAACTTTTTTGATAATCTCAGCACCCTTTTTAGGCGTAAAATTCAAAATGTTTAACGCATGATCTACCTTCTTGCCACGAACAAGGTCTGCCACCAATCTAGCTTTTTGTGGAGAGAGGTGAACTCCTTTTAATATTGCTGATACTTGCATCATCAACTCCTACCGCTTAGCTTTCTTGTCGGCTGCATGCCCTTTGAATGTGCGCGTTAACGCGAATTCGCCAAGTTTGTGACCTACCATGTTTTCAGAAATCAACACTGGAATGTGTTGCTTACCATTATGAATTGCAATAGTAAGACCAATAAAATCTGGGAAAATTGTAGAACGACGTGACCAAGTCTTAATTGGTTTACGGTCGCGACTTGCTGCCGCAACTTCTACTTTTTTAGCCAAATGACCATCAATAAATGGGCCTTTTTTAAGTGAACGTGCCATAAATTACCTTACGCCTCTCGGACGACGACTAATACGCATATTATCTGTACGTTTACTACTACGTGTACGATAACCCTTAGTTTTAACACCCCATGGGCTCACCGGATTCATACCTGCAGCTGTACGACCTTCACCACCACCGTGTGGGTGATCAACCGGGTTCATTACCACACCGCGAACGGTTGGGCGAACACCACGCCAGCGCATTGCACCAGCTTTACCGATTGAACGTAATGAATGCTCTTCGTTACCCACTTCACCTAAAGTTGCCATGCAATCTACGTGAACGCGGCGAACTTCACCTGAACGCAAACGTAATTGAGCATAAGCGCCTTCACGTGCTAGCAACTGTACTGATGTACCTGCTGAACGAGCAATTTGTGCACCTTTACCAGGTTGCAATTCGATACAATGAATTGTGCTACCCACTGGGATATTACGTAGTGGCATTGCATTACCTACTTTAATAGGTGCTTCTGATCCACTGATTAATTGCATACCAGCTGATACGCCACGTGGTGCAATAATGTAACGACGCTCACCATCTGCATAACATAGCAAAGCAATGTGTGCTGTACGGTTTGGATCATATTCAATATGTTCAACTGTCGCTGGAATACCAGTTTTATTGCGACGGAAGTCAATTAAACGGTAATGTTGTTTATGACCACCACCTTGGTGACGCGTTGTAATGCGACCGTTGTTATTACGGCCAGCGTTTCTACTTTGACTTTCCAACAGCGGAGCGTGAGGTTTACCTTTGTATAAATCAGGCGTTACAACCTTTAAAACACCACGACGGCCAGGGGAAGTTGGTTTGACTTTAACTAATGCCATATCTTCTCTCCTTATTCGGCTGCTGCAAAGTTAATTTCTTGACCTGGTTTCAAGCTTACATAAGCTTTCTTCCAGTCTTTACGCTTGCCCATACTTTTGCCAGCGCGCTTCGTTTTTCCACCTACATTGATCACTGCAACACTATCTACCTCAACCTTGAAAACAAGCTCAACTGCAGCTTTAATTTCCGGTTTAGTTGCATCAGTACGTACGATGAATGCGATTTGCTGATGCTTATCAGCAATATAAGTCGCCTTCTCAGTGATTTGTGGTGCTAAGATTACTTGCAACAAGCGATCTTGAGTTTTAGTCATAGCGGTCATCATGCTAACATCTCCTCAAGTTTCTTCACTGCAGCAGCAGTCGCCACAACAGTTGGGAAACGCACTAAGCTAACAGGGTCAGCGTACTGAGCCTCTACCACCATAACGTTAATTAAGTTACGTGAAGATAGATATAAGTTCTCATCAAAACTATCAGTCAGCACTAATACAGCGCCTTCGTAACCCATGCCTTTGATTTTTTCAGCCAAAGCTTTAGTTTTTGGTGTTGCAACTGCAAACTCTTCAACCACATTCAAGCGTTCTTGACGAACTAATTCAGAAAGGATTGTTTGCATACCAGCACGGTAAGCCTTACGGTTTACTTTGTGACTAAAATTTTCATTAGGTGAATTAGGGAATGCACGTCCACCTCCACGCCAAATAGGGCTTGATGTCATACCTGAACGCGCGTTACCTGTACCCTTTTGAGCATAAGGTTTATGCGTAGTATGAGCCACAGTATCACGGCCTTTTTGCGCGCGCGTTGCAGTGCGAGCATTTGCCATATAAGCAACAACAACTTGATGAACTAAAGCTTCATTAAATTCGCGACCAAATGTATCGTCGGATACAGTCACGCCTTTTTTAGCAGCTTTGCCATTTTTGTCTATTAATTTAAGTTCCATTATTTAGCTCCCCCTTGGGCCTTTGTAGCTTTAGCCTTAATAGCTGGGCGAACAACAACATCGCCGCCCTTAGAGCCAGGGATTGCACCTTTAATCAACAATAGGTTGCGCTCTGCATCAACACGCACAATTTCTAGGTTTTGTGTTGTAACTTTAACTGCACCTAGGTGACCAGGCATACGCTTACCAGGGAATACACGACCCGGATCTTGCGCCATACCGATAGAACCTGGCACGTTGTGTGAGCGTGAGTTACCGTGAGAGGCGCGGTTTGAACTAAAGTGGTGACGTTTGATTGCACCAGCAAAGCCCTTACCTAATGAAGTACCAGTAACATCAACCATTTGACCTGCTTGGAAAATATCAACTGTGATACTTGCACCTGCAGCGTAATTGGCTAAAACATCACCAGTCACTGAAAATTCCTGAATACCAGCACCTGCAGCTGAACCCGACTTAGCATAATGCCCAGTCAGTGCTTTATTGATGCGGCTTGCACGACGCTCGCCATAAGCAACTTGAAGGCCGGTGTAGCCGTCGCTAGCAATTGTCTTGATCTGTGTCACACGGTTGGGTACAACTTCCAACACGGTTACTGGGATGCTTGCGCCATCCTCAGTAAACACGCGGGTCATACCCACCTTGCGACCAATAAGCCCTAAGCTCATGATCGTATCCTTATTATTTAGTTAAAAAGCCGATTACAATTGACCGACTTCTGTGAAAGAGGCCGGATTATACCGAACCTCAGTTTTATTTACAACTACATTTTACTGCTTAAAATATTACAACTTGATTTCTACATCTACACCAGCTGGCAAATCCAACTTCATCAGAGCATCTACCGTTTTATCGGTTGGATCTACAATATCCATTAAACGTTGGTGGGTGCGAATTTCGAATTGGTCGCGTGAGGTTTTGTTTACGTGCGGTGAACGCAAAATGTCAAAACGCTCTATGCGTGTAGGAAGGGGCACCGGCCCCTTCACCACTGCGCCAGTGCGTTTAGCAGTTTCAACAATTTCCTGAGCAGATTGATCGATTAAGCGATAATCAAATGCCTTTAAGCGAATACGAATTTTTTGAGCTGCCATGATTTTTCCTTATAAAGAGCGAAACGACAGACTTAAGCCTGTCGTTTAATTAATAATATTTACTCGATGATTTTAGCGACCACGCCAGCACCAACGGTACGGCCACCTTCACGAATCGCGAAGCGTAAACCATCTTCCATCGCAATCGGAGCAATCAATGTTACGGTGATTGATACGTTGTCGCCT
>Ga0209311_1000062_pt1 | contig 140197 bp, 115 predicted proteins | sample AD_UKC045_MetaG_FD_184417 | JGI IMG/M metagenome (GOLD analysis project Ga0209311, IMG submission 184417) | Active sludge microbial communities of municipal wastewater-treating anaerobic digesters from USA - AD_UKC045_MetaG (SPAdes) (version 2) | ecosystem: Engineered > Bioreactor > Anaerobic...
TGTTTTGAATTCTTCGATGGAAATTTGACGTGTACTGTTGTATCTGATCATAGATTCATCTGCAAAGGTTTTTGTGATTTTTGAGGGAAATATATGCATTTTTTCCAAATTTCACAGTGACCTTTTGTAAATTTTTCAAACAATTATTCACTTTTTCAGTGAGCCCTAATTATTTATTATAAAATAAAAAATTCTTGACCATGAATGATCGTTTCGCTATATTTTAAAACCATATTTGACCAAGGAGGTAACTGAAGGGAATAAAGAGGGAAAAAATGGAACAGAAAACCGCTGTAGGCAAACAAGGGCCGAAAAAACCGGCATGGAGAAACCCGAATCTTACAGCTATTCCGCTCGAAAAGGATCTAAAAGTTCTTTTCGCTGAAGCAATTTTCCGCCGGGATGTCAAACAGATCGAGCGGCTGCTCGAAGAACACCGTGACGAAATACTCTGCTCGATACGAAAAACCGAAAAGACCTGACCATCCCTGCGATGAATGAACAGGCGTTCACTCTGATTCATTCCGCAGGTAAAAAGCTTCCCTCATACGTACTTTCACCGATAACGATCATCAGGACCTTCCGGTTCAAGCGCTGCATCAGCATAGACGAAAAGATTAACATGCCGATCTATTGCATGATTGGAATGCAGGTTCTCATGGAGAGCATGAGATGCATGATTTGGACTGCGATCGTTTGCCCCCTCCTCCATTCAGAATAGACGTGGTCTGTTTTCCGGATTGGACGGGCGCCATCGCAGAAGCGAAAAAATGGTACCGCCTCCTCAGCCTCTGTAAACACTGCTCAAACGCTCACCACTTCAGCGGCAAAACGATGCCTTCCGCTGAATGAACCGCTTTTCATTATATGCCATAGGAGGACGTCTACAACGGCTTCAGGCCGCCGGTTGAATTGCCGAGCCCTCACCGCATACACAAGTGAGGGCTTGACCAATCGATTCACCGCCGTAACGACTGCAAACATTCGAACGCCTGGCTGGAGCAGCGTAATCGGCCCTTCTGCCCCGTTCCCCGGCACCCACATTGTGTCGTCCACGGGCAGCAATTCCGTCTCCAGGCTGCAATTTTCAAAAACGAAAGGGATAGAGCGGCGATGCAGCAGCATTATAAATTTTTCGGAATACGATATCCCTTTCGATACCCGCGATCCGCTTCGCGCAACAAACGGTTCGCCTCAGAGTCCTCGATGACCTCTTCCTTAACCGGATCAAAATTCAACGTTCGGCCCAGGCGATACGAGGCGTTGGCCAGATGCACCATGGTGCAGGAAATATGGCCGTCCTCGATGGTCGCGGTGATATCCTCCTGTTTGCGGCTGCGCACAGCTTTGATGAAATTAGCAAAATGATAGCGACTGCCGCCCTTGTGACCGCTGGGTCCAGCGACCATGTCAGAACCCAGCCACGCCTGATACGCATTGGCGGTGTCTTCGTCGCCCAGGGCCAGGTAGCCGTTAGCGCCGTAAAAGATGTTGCCGATCGTGTTCGGCCCCTGCGTGCCGCTGCCGAGCTTTTCGGTGCCGATGTCCGCCTCACGATGGGTGATGCCGTGGCGCACCTCGAATTCGATCATCTTGCGTTTGCCGTCGGCTAGATCATATTGAAAGGCGCAGTTCAAAGTGTTGGGCGTGGTCTGATCGTCGTCATGGACGAAATGGCCGCCGATGGCGGAAATCTTGTTCGGAAATCCGACGCCGAGCCCCCAGCGGGCGATGTCCACCTGATGAATGCCCTGGTTGCCCAGATCGCCGTTGCCATATTCCCAGAACCAGTGCCAGTTGTAGTGAAAGCGATTGCGTGTAAACGGGTGAACAGGCGCAGGCCCGGTCCACAGATCATAATCCACGCCCGCGGGCACGGGTTCCACCGGAGTGCGGCCGATGCTGTTCCGCCGCTTGAAACACAACCCCCGCGCCAGGTAGACCTCGCCGATCAATCCCTGCTTGAGATGCTGTATGGCCTCATTCGCCGATTCAGACGACCGCGTCTGGGCGCCGTGCTGAACGATGCGGTTGTATCTTTTAATGGCGCGTATGAGTTGTCGTCCCTCCCACATGTTATGCGAAAACGGCTTTTCGACATACACATCCTTGCCTGCCTGGCAGGCCCAGATGGCCATGAGCGTGTGCCAGTGATTCGGCGTGGCGATGGTGATCGCATCGATGGAAGAATCCTCCAACAGCTTGCGCACATCGGTGTAGGCAACGGGCTTGGGCAGACCCAGCTCATCCATTTTGGCTGATCGTTCTCGTAGAACGTTTTCATCTACATCGCACAATGCGACCACCGATACATTGGGGATTTCGGAAAATAACCGGACATGATCAAAGCCCCGCTTGCGCACGCCGCAGACCGCGAGGCGAATGCGATCGTTAGCGCCGATTACATTCGCCTGTGGGGCCCGGCTGCTCGCGTGAACCAGCGCAGTAGTGGCCAGGGTGGCCTGTGCGCCGGTGGCAAGAAATTGACGACGGGAGAGTGGTTGCTTCAAGGACACGTATACCTCCTTAACTTGATTGGAATAAAATAGGTCGAAAAGAAATGGGCTCGTGGACTAGTTTACCGGCGGATGCGGCGCGAATCGCAGGTTGCCCAGCGGATCGCCGATATGGAACTGCAGATGCCAATCCGCTGGATCATTGATCAGCTTGATCAAAAGCCGGTTCCAGCCGGTCTTGAGCGCCAGCGGGGCATACCCGGTCACGCCGCTTCGCCACAGTGCGGCGTCGAGGATCGGCTTGCCGTTGAGCACGATGTAGGCAAAGTTGTCCGCCTGATAGCGGGCATAGACGAGCTGGTCCACAGGGCTGTACACGCCGCACAGCGCATAGCCGAGCGCATCATCCATGGTTCCGATCTCGGCGTTAAAGCTGATCAGCCCTTCGCTGTTGCAGCGGCCCGGCTTCCAGCGCAGCTCTCTGCCACCATCGCGATAGACCGCTGTGGCATCAAAGGATTTGTCCGGTCCGCGCACATCAAAAACGCCGGGGATCGCGCGGGCCGGGTCCTGGGGCAGATAGCGTCTGTCGATCCGGCCAAGCTGCCAGGGGCCGATCAGCATCCAGTTCTCGATCACAGCCATTTGGCTTTCACGGTACAGGGGCAACGGAGCGCCCCGGCCGCTGAGCCACATTCCCTCATGCCAGACCTCGGCCACAGTCCAGACCGGGTCATAGGCGCCCTGTTTGGAGACAGTGAAGGCGCAGGGAATCCTGTGCTCCTGACCGGGTGCCAGCACGGCCACAAAAGGAGTATCGCCGACTGTGACCGTCCATTGACCAAGGCGATGCAGCCGCATGGCCACCTGAGCTGTATCGTCCAGCGTGTTGCGCAGCACCACCTCCCCTGCACAGCGAATCGTTTGGCCGGCGAGCCCCGTCACCTGATCGATCTCCACGCGGCCCAGGCCGTTCAACGCCTCTTTGAAAGAACGCGGCGCCACGTCGCGGGGCCAGATCGCACCGCCGGGTTCGACGATGGAGACCTGCGCCGTGTCGCTGTCGACCACCACATAGGCAAAGTGATGAAACTCGCCCATCGCTTTGACCGGAATCTCTCCGGTACCTGCGCCGGTGGAGCCGAGGGTGATGAGTTCCCCGTGACCGCGTCGCTGGTGATCGAGAGTGTGTACATGTCCGGCAAACGCCGTATAGCGCCGCTGTCCCAGTGCGGTCGTGATGCGCAACCAGTCCAGTTCATAGCGCGCGTCGTCCCACATAGGTTTGTGCATAAAGAGAAAGGTGTATCGGGCGTCGCGGCGGCGGGCGAGCTCGTCTTCGACGAAGGTCATCATCTTTTGCCACACCGGCCCGCGGCCGTCAGCGCGCTCCTCCTCGGTATTGATGACCAGAAAGAGACAGCCTCGGTAGGTGAAAGAATAGTACGTACTGCCCCGGTCTTCCTGCCACCAGCGGTAGCAATCCAGATTGGCGATATCGTGATTGCCCACAGTGAGGAAAAGCGGCGCTCGCAAAAGGCGGGCGTGAGACAGATACTCTTCCCATTCAGCGACCCACAGCTTGCGCTCGTGCATGTGACCGGGGATCTGATCGCCGACGGTCATGACAAAGTCCGGCGTCAGCTGATTGATGTCCTGAACCGCGCGGTCATAGATGGGCCACTTGCCCTCGCCGCCGCTGGTCTTGTCGCCCAGAACAGCAAAGGAAAATTTTTCCGCCTGCGGCCAGTGGCCGGCGATCAGCGGCGCACGGTCCGCAGAATATTGCATCCAGGACGGCGCAGGCCGTTCTTCCGCACATACGGAACAAGAAAGCAATGTAATGAGGAGGAGATCGTGCAGCCTATAAAAGGAGCGATCAATTGAACAGGGGAAAAGGTTTCTTATCTTCATGCGCGATACGACGCTCCTTGCGATTTGTCTGGTTCTGATCGCCGGACAAGGGATCCCGGTTCGTCCGCACCTATGACGCGGGAATGGCAAATTAATCAATCAGGAACTGATAAGCAAGAAAAACCGCAAGTTGGACAGGATAGGATAAGCGTGAGGCCGCAATACGATTCAATGATGATACTATTCTCTCCTGTCCTGACGTGGCTGACCTTTATTTCACGCTTATCGATATTCGCATTTTCCCATTATAACGGCAGAATTTCTCCCAGGCGCACATCCTGGTTGCCGCTCTGATTCTGCCGGCAGCGCCGTCGCATTATTGCAGGCCGAAGGTTATTGTATTGTAGGTTCAACTTTTGATTGGTTACTTTCTAGGCAAGATTGATGATGGAGCAGTCAAAATAATTCGAAATGATGAAAACCGTAAGGGACGCCTTGGCTAGCAATTTAATAGACGGGATTTCAATTTCCGGCCATTTCTTTCCAATTTGGCTTTGCACTGGGTATATCCTCTAAATTCCATGTTACACCCGGTCTGAGCCCAGGGCCAAGCGGGTTCGGCATCAACAGGCCGGCATAAGCATGGCCGCGATCGGTGTGACCCCTGCCGTGCACCCGGAAAATAGGAATTAAATGCAGTCATTGGTTCTCATAATGGCTATTCGTAGCAGTCAGGTGCTCTGGTTGTATGGCGGGTAAACGAACGAGCCGCCGGACACCCATCAATTCTTGCATTCTCCCATTGAAAATTTAAGTGGGCAAAGCGTCCTTACCATTCCGGTGAAAACCTGTCCAGAATAAATCTATGCCTGATTCGTCTTTTAAAAGCTACTTTCTCATGGATATAAAGCCTCCCCAATATCACCTTGCTTTCAGCTGTCCGTTTTGTTAAGTCATAGCCTGCCGCTGCCCGGCGCCGGTCCCCGTCGGAGCGAAAACAGACCCCTTGGTTCTCCCCATTCAGCAAATGGACACCATTTACTTTTCAATTCATGGTCTTTGCCACTCTGAAAAAAATGCTTAGAAAATGGGCGCATAGTTGGACGTGCCCACACTGAATTATTTAACACGAGAGCAACGTTATGCAACCGCGTGACGCAAGAATATTACCGAGATGATCCGTATAAAGTTTTTAGCTGCAATTCTCTGGTGTGTCAGGCCTGCCGGAACGCTGCATCCATTGAATGCCTTTGCCGATTCTGTGCTCAGCGATCATTTCCTTCCGCTCGATGCGGCAAAAGGTTCCAGAACAGAGACAAATTTTTCGCGCATTATTATTTAACGGCGTTGCCGGTCCATGATATTTGCTTTTCATTTTTTTCTCTGAACAATTTTATTCGCTGCCGATGGTAAAAGCGGTTTCATGGACACGATTTTTCTCTTTCCAGACATAGCCCTCGCTGGTGCTAAAACGAACCTGCAATGTAGAGATTCTTTCTCCCTTGCCGAGTTTTAGGCTGAAGATTTGTCGATCGCCTTTTCGTTCCAACTTGATATGCGCATGCGCCATGCCCCTGTCCGTTTTAACAGGCCAGTTCACCGCCTCATAACCTTCCCAGTCCGCAGGCAGACGGGGAATAATCTGCACGGTGGAAGGTTTCGACCAATCGTCCACGCCAAGGATCAGTCGTGCCACCTTCAAAGGCTCGGTGACATTGACCAGGTTGAGGGCGCCGCAGCCTTGTTCCATTTTCATTTTTCCGGCTATATCCGGAGAATAGTAACGTTCATAAAAATAGTAAGGCGAATCCCGTTCCAGCTCGACATATTCAGAAGGCGGCGCATAGGTAGCATGGGCGAGGTAGTGCAGAGATTTGGCGGCCATTTCCATCTTGTCAAAGAGCAGCATGGTCTGTAAGGCGTAGCCATCACCATAAGAGGGGCCGGAGGACATGCCTTCGCGGAATACATCAAACTGGGACCAGATGCCGTATTTTTCAAACTGTTGCCGGCGTAAGGGCACTTCATAGAGATGCATGAAGGTTTTTTCACTTGCTGAGGCACTCCACCAGTTTGCTCTGATAGGATCGATGCCCAGCACATCGGCCGACATGCAAGCGACACCGTTCAGGCCGCCGAAGCCTCTATTGATGGGATGGTTGATGATCGCCGTATCCGGCTGCAATGAGTTGGGATCGATGCACCAGATCCAGCGCCCCGCAGCATCAATCAGATATTTCTCCATGTTTTCTCTCAACGTTTCGGCATCGCGCCGATAGAGTTGTGCCGTTTTCTTTTCTTTTGCTTGCTCCTCCATTTGTGCCGCGGCCGTCAAGGCAAGAAAAACCAAATTGTTCTGCACACTGTTGTACCACTCCCCCTTAATGCCGCAACCGCCGCCGAATTCACCGCTGCCGGCGATAAGCGGCTCTTTCTGTAATCGATTGTGAATATAGCTGAGTGGAGAAGATTCCTGGTGAAGAAAATGGTATATCTCGCTTTTGTAAGAATTATGATCCTCCAGTCGTTGCCAGAGAAGCACCATAGCGATGATGATGGAGGCGGTGCCGTCCAGTTCAGTGCCTGAGCCGGGCCTGATGCCCTTGAAATATTCCGGGAAGGTATAGTAGCCCTCGCTGTTTTTCTGTACCAGTTTGATTAGGCAATCGGCGGTCAAACAGGCACGATGGAGATAGCCCCACAGCACCAGTTCGCGCATAAAGGTGCCGCCGTCCCGCGTCCACATCGTATCAAACCACGGTCGCCGGTCGATGGAAGCGGTGACATAACCCGGCCTATAGGGATGGTCAGCGGTCTGATAGTTCTTGGTTAAAACGGCTTTAAAAGATTCGTTTATCTCTTTGCTGAACAACTCGGCCGTGCCCTGGCCATGGAATATCAACGTACCGGGAGCATCCGTGCCGTTGGCGGGAATGCCTGTTTGACCTAATACAATACCATGAAGGATAACGAGGAGAATCCCGGAGAGGTTAGCTTGAAATCGCATAAACAACCCTCCTGATACGGAGACCAAAATAGAATGGACGGTTTGCCCACTTTTCAACAATGAGCAGCGGGATGGCGATTTGTGTCTGCCGCCTCCCCTGTTTTCGAGCCACAGGACCAGATCAGGTGCAAAGTGGAACCTGCGGCTATTCCCAGTGCAAAACCAGATGGATGGGACCGGAATTGCCGCAAATTAACTAATCAAATGTTGAAATTCAAGCAATAGCTCTTCAGCAAGCAATCAGGCGACCGCGCTGCCGGCAATACCTGGGCAGCAACCAGAAATGGCCGGAATTGATACGCAGACGCTTTCAAAATCGGCGTGATCACGTTCGACCCATAAACCATGGTTTCTAGGATTTTTGAGATTAATCACATTCACTATTAAATAGGACACTGAAATGATAAGTAAATATATAATTAAAAAGCCCTCAACAGATACTCTGCCGAGGGCTTTAGTGGGCCCGGTAGGTTTCGAACCTACAACCTGCGGATTATGAGTCCGCAAGAGAGTAGCCTAAATCAAATAATTACAATACTTGCTTAACTTTGGGGTGCCATTACGCGAAAGCCATGTTTTATCAATAGTTGGATAGGATTGTCCATTGTTGTCCACACCGTCATTTGCCACCTATTTGCCACCTGGGGTCAAGGATATTTAACGTCAAATCCGGTCAGGTTATTAACTGAAAAAGCCGGTGCCTGAACACTCGGGAAATTAACAAAATAAAACACAAGCTGCAAATATAATTGCTACCAGCCAATTCCTACTAACCCTTATTACACTACTTTCCCTGGTATCAATTCCTCGTTCTTTAACCAACTAATCTTTCTACTAAACTAAACAATACAACTGCTTTCACCAGAGCTCGCCTTCCTGCGTTTCTCTGCCAGTCGCAAGTCGGATAGCTTGGATTGTCGCATGTTTTAATAAAAAAAATTAAAACTTAACTTCAAAGGGTGCGTGCACCGTTTTTATCTCAAGATAATTCAGCCTCCCTTCCCTCATATCTGCCTCGTCATTTAATGACTCGAATTCAAGCCTTATATCATGGGCAAGAGATTTCATATAATCGCTAAATTTAATAACGTCGCCCGGGTCTTTGACGTTCCTGAATTCCTGAAGCATGTCGTCCATAAAATAGTATTTATCCATAATTCTGAAAATGGGTAGCATTCTCATAATCTCATCACCTCAACCATATCTATTAGCTTGCATGCGAATTGGCAAGCCAAAACCGAATCTCTTCTACAATGCATATTTGCCACCTCCGAAATAAATATTAGCGAAGCGACTCTTCTGCTTTTTCGAATAGCTTTGACCATGAAAAAGAAGAAAGATGGAGCTTTGCGGTCATCCGGGAGGTGGCTATGCTTGAAAATATGAGATTCGGTTTTGCCGCGGCGCATTGCGCAAATTAGCCTTCTTCGCCCGAAATCTCAATCCTTAGCTCCAGTAAATCCATCAAATCCTCAATCGGGGTTTCCCTGGGGACAATCCTTTCAGCCCTCGGGACGAACATTCTTTTTTTCATACCTTACACCTTCTTTGCCCTGGCGAAAATATCGCCAGTCCTAAGAATTTCCTCGATGTCTTCATCAGAGAGCTTTTCCAGTCCGAACAATCCGTTTTCCATTCATATCACCTATTCATCAACAATCGGGGCGAAGACCAAAAGATTGTAATTGTCAGTCACGAGCACCGGCGTCTGTATCTCCCCATGGTAGAACAGGACAAGCGAGCCTGAGAAAAATTTCGCTTTTGAAAGAGATGTTATGACCAAAGCCAATCGGGCGGCATCGAATGTGTATTTTGGTTTTGTTGTGTACTTCATTTCCGCCGCAATGGCTGTAAGCTCCGGATGAATTTCCTTTGGCTCAATCCTTCCGAGCGGCTTTACTACCATGTGCCTCCTGATATAGGCGTTGGTTACCCCGTCAAGTCTTTTTAGCCCTGCTACCATGGAGCAATCGATTATTCCCTCATCGTGCCTAAAGACGTTTTCAAAATCGAACTCCTCCGTTTCTTGCTCCGTCTCTGCCACTTGTTCCATACCAAATCAGCCTCCATATTCCGGAAATCAAATCCGCATTTGATTCCGATGGTTCTTTTCTGGAGTGTCGAAGCTGGGGACGGTGAAGCCGAAAAGGAGAATTATGCGCCGACATCCTGGCAGGCGCTTAATCTGCTTTGCCAGCGAAGATTAGAAGTATATAGCTCTCGTTTTGAAGATTAGGAAGCAAAAGCAAGAATTATGACCTGAGCCACCTTAACGTTGGCGAGGGGCTTAATCTGGGTTTTGGAAGCAAAGAAAGGAATAGATATTGTTAGGACTGTGAGCAGACCTATTTTTATTCAGTTACGACTATTTTAACGTCAAATTCTTTTTTGTAAATTTTTCCCTCGTTATCGAAGAACGTGGATACAAAACCTTTTGTATTATGTGTTCCAACAGGAGGTCGCCCGTTAAACACAAATTCTCTTGTCGTAGACTGACCAGGCAATAAAACATAACTTTCATAATAACTTTCATATAGACTAAAATCATTGCTTCCCGTCACTAAATTTAGGTTAGGTTCTATGGGAACTTCACCGTCATTAGTTATTATAATATTTGCTTTAGGAAAATCTTCACCTTTTTTATAATTCAGTGTAATTTCTGTTGGTTCAACTTTAAGAGAAAATTTTGGTATTCCAAAAGTCTTTTCTTTGCATATGACCTTGTCTGAAGATAAATCTCTTTTAAGTTCGTCTATATCTTTTGAAAAACAAATCTTTACATCAATATAGCCCTCCAGCGAGTTCAACTTTACATCGCTCATACCACATTCTACATTATGAACACCCTGACGACCATAATTATAATCTGCTGCCATAACATCGTTTCCATTAATGAGTATGTATGTATAAATGTCGGCCTTTCTTAGAAAAAATGTCAATTCTCCTCTTCCGGCTATATCTAATGAACTACTTATATGTATAGCTGAGTGTCCTTTCTCATACGAATCCGACCACTCAAAATCCTGGATTTCAAGGTCATCAGAGCTGATTGGTTCTGAGAATAGTTCAGTCTGCGTACAACCGCTAATTCCAATGATAATCGCAACTGATATCATCAATAAAACGAACATAGCCAGTCTATTCATACTTTACACTTCCACTTAGGACGTCCTTTTCGATTCAATTATATTTCCGTTTTCGTCTATATATAATATTATTTGACACGGATATAGCGATTCATCCTGTCGACAATCTACTTTTACTTCTTTTACTGCCTTCTCAGCAAAATAGGCATCTTTGATTTCATCGATTTTTCCGTCTGTGTTTGTTTCTGCTAAATACTGATGGACTGTATCTTTAATTAAGTCTTCTGACATATCAGAAGTTGTCTGGCAGTTCTGCGTTATTTTGTTGCATATTTCCCCATTGTCACAACCGCAATCCTCACAACAATTCTTTCCTGACCCCTCTTCAGGAGTGCATAATTCATCTCCACAGATTTCTGACCTGCAGATGCCGTTCTCATCACAAAAGCCTTCAATGCAAGCGCAATCAACCACACAAGAATTGCAGTCCTCTGTTGCACCACATATATTGTCACCACATATATTTGCTTCCTTAATTGTCTGCGGTGCTTGTTCTGCACAACCTGCAGTAATAACAAATACCACTATTATCAAAATCAAATATAAGAATTTTCCTGTCATTCAACCACCAATCACCTTTAAAGTCGGATCGCCATAAAGCTGTACTTCATATACTACGGCCTTATACCATTCACAATTATATGAAGCCAATCTTTTCCTTTTCATATCAAGAACAGCCTCACCAACACTTTTACCCTGTTTCATACCTTCATAAATATCTTTGAAGAGTTTAGCGCTAGTCTGACCTCCGTACCCATATCTTGTATTTCCTATAAAAATTGCCGCTTTTTTATAAATTGAAGCAAGAGCAGTGCTGTCTTGGGGCACTAATTTTGGATAAGCACATGCACCTGGAGCGACACAGATAGAAGAGACATCAATCGAGCCGCCGAAACATGCAAAAGTAAATATTACTTTCTCACTGAAATCAAAATCATTATAAATCTGACGTCCTGAAACAATCAAATCCGCAATCAATCCGCTGTCGTCTTCTATGCTCACAAATTCATTGCCATTGCCATGAGCCCCAAAAAAGATAAAATCTGATGATTTGATGTAATTTGTCATCTTGTTTTTTTCTGAGCATGGAATTGGATAAATCGGTGGGCTACCGGTTGCTGTACAATACGGAGGGGAATTAAGGCAGTATTCGCTATCTCCGCAGTCATTGCCAAAAACAAATCCTGACACATATTCTATATCTTTTTTCAGGAAACATCCGTTCCCTCCGCAGGCATCCCCTATAATAATTTTCTTTTTAAGCTGAATTTCATTTTGCATAGCTGTCAGTTTTTCAAAATATTCTGAGAGTTCCTTTGGATCAGAGATTGGTATCCTCGCGATTGAAAAATCCGGCACTCCATCTTGATCAAAATCCGAGTATCTATCATCTGAAGGTGGGATTGTGGGTATTCCCTCATCAGTTTTAGCCGGGGGCTGTGGTAATTTCTCAGTTCCGCCCAAAATAATTATGTATTTGGGAGTGGTTTTATAGACAATCTTATCAATAACACGTTTGACGGATTTCCAGTTTTTTGTATCTGCAGGCTCTGTACTGAAGATCTCTTCAACCTTTGGACTATCAACCTCAATAAAGAATGATTTAAGGCCCCTATCGAGCAAGACTTTCCGGTATTTGTTGAGTGAAGACTTCAAATTACCTGTGACTTCTAAATCACTTGCAGTTATAATTAAGACGTCTGTTTCTATACTCTTTGACGGGATACATGCGTCTTTTTCGTGGTCACAGCTATACCCTTCCTCGCAGTCAAGGTCGCTGCAGCAGCTGTATCTGTTACATCCATGGTTCACCGGATATCCACACACACATTCCAATATAATACAATTGCTGTTGCTGCATAGCTCACCATCTTCACAGTCAGAATTTGATGTGCAAGGCGGTATCTTTTCTTCTGCGATGTCTATCTGAAATGGAAATGAATATTCTTTATTCGCCCCCGAGTCTGTGTAAGTTGCTTCTAAAACCAGGTCGCGTACTCCCTGCTCAACGTTTTGGGTCGAAATTAAAAAATCAAAGTATTGGACTGCACCTGCAGTAATTGTCTTCAACCCGTTGTCAGATAGGTAAATTTTAATCTTTTCGCTTGAAGACTTTAACAACACATTGACATCTGAGGCAAGCCATGAGCCATTATTAAAGAGATAAACCCTCATTGTCACATTATCAATCTGATTAATCTCATTGTCTGTTTCGTCAATTAATTCATAACCATCAAATTCAATCCTTGCCACCTTATTTTCCTTTACATAAACCGAGGCGTACTCGTAAGCAACAAGATATTTTATTCCATCCACAATGGCATATGCTTTGGCATCTACAGGTACAAGCCCAGGATGATCAAATTTGGTGTTTATTTCAAGTGTCTTTGTTTCACTAGGCCTCAGAGTGAACCTTTTAGTAACTTTTGTTTCAAGAATGGCGAGTTCAACCTCCATATCACCCGAAACCTGCCCATCGTTGGAGATAGTAATAAGTAGACTTTGCGATTGGCCTTCTATTACATTGTCAGGAACAGAAATGCCTGTTATCAGTATATTGCGAGGCATTCTTTCCATTTCAGGGAACCTGACCTTAAATGAGCTATAGGTTTCCAGTATATCTCCCTCACCAAAAAAACCTGTATAATTAAGTTGGGATTTGATGATGTAATCGGATGGAACCTGCTCGGGTAGCATGACCAGTTCAGACCGCTCTTCAGACGGCTTCAAAACTCCCACATTAAAGGTAAAAATCCTTCTGCCTATAGTACATGTGAGAGATGTGTTAGTTATACTGGAAGAAACAGCCCTGTTTATTATTGTTATATTTAATGGTATAGTCTCATTAGGATAAAAAATCCGTCCGGGCACTGCAGTCGAGAAGTCTATATTTACTGCAAATACCGCCGGCACAAGCAATATTGCCACGATAAGTGTTGCTAAAAATACGATCTTCATCCGAAACCCTCCCATAATGGTATAGGAATATCAAATGTACTTGGCAGTCCCGAGTCATGTTCGTCAGTCGTAATATTTATACCAGAACATTCTGATAATGCATTTCCTGCCTCTGTTCTGTATTCGCTGAATTTATTGTAGACGTCTGTTAGCCCCAGGAATGTTGCGTAATTAAGATAGATGAATAATATCAGAAGCACCGAAAGCGCCACAAATGAAATCCTTAGCACACTGCTATCAGTCCCAGTGATTTTTGAGAATACCCTGCTGTTGTTTGCTACGATTACGGAATATAGGAATATGTATACAAGGAGGATATGGAAAGAAGTCCAGGCGCTGAAACTCTGCACGTAGTAAATGAGATATAGAAAAACCGAAATTTCAGCTAACTTGAACACCCATATAAAACGGCCCCTGATGCTCAGAACTTTTCTCATTATCGGATTTATCTCTGCAGCAGTGCCTACCTTTTTTGTTACCTTTAATGTTAGCAGAATGTCAGCAAGCCAAAAGATAAAAAAGACAAAAAAAGTAAGAAGGATTAAATAGAGCATTCATAATCACCGGACCCGAAATAAGGATATCTTATTCCTTCACCTTCTTACCACATGATGCACAGAATTTCTGCCCATCAGCAATTTTCTCTCCGCATTTTTTGCAGTGGTTTTCCTGTTTCTCTTTATGCTTTTTAGGCTTGGTCTCCTTTTTGCTTACTTTGCTTACTTTTGTCTTCTTTTTTCTCCAATACAGAAAACCTCCACCACCTGCAGCTGCAACGAATGCGCCTCCGGCAGCAACAGTCTGATACATAGCCATCTTTGCTGCGTCTGCCTTTTCTACTGCCTCCGCTACCCTTACTTTTGTATTGTCAAGCCCTTCATAGGATAACTGGGCGTTGCTGAGGAGTTCATTCATTGTTTCAGACGAGTCTATCAAATTCATTTTCGACTTTGCATCATCAAGCGCTTTTTGCGCCGCTGATAATGCCTCTTGGGCCTGTATCACACGGTCGCTGTCTGAGCCATATGTCTCAGATGCACTCCGGACGCTCGCTTTGGCCTGCTCTAAAAGTGAGCTCTTTTCAGCATATGCAGCATTCAGTGCATCCTGTATTCCGAACTTCAAATTTAGGACAATTGTATCAAGCCTGTTTCTTGAGGCCGCTGCCTTGTCCCTTGCCTGAACGGCTAAAGTTGCCGCATCGTCAGTATATCCGGATGTTATCCTGTTCTTAGCCTGAGCTAGTAGGTCTTCTGCCATATCGGTATCTTCTGATGCTTGGCTTGAAATGCTTTTTGTCTCAACTATATCTACACCGTAGCCTTCCATGTTCCGCAGGACATAAGCCATTTTTGTATTAATCTCTATCATTTGGCTTACCTCGGTGTCTGCGCTTGATATGGCTTCAGCAGCAACTCTTTTTTTCGAATATGTCGTCCATAAAGCGTTATATGCGTCGGAAGCAAGCGACTCGGCTTCTTTTGCATAAGCCTCTGAGGAAGATGACCTTGTTTTTGCTAATTCGTAATTAGAAGCATCAAAAGCCGAAGTGGCTTCTGAATAATAATCTTCAGCACTCTTTAATTTTGATCTTGCAGATGCTAAATCCCCTTCCTGTCCCGTTGTGTCCATGCCAATAATGGTCGCATTATTAATCAAAGACTCAGCTTCTTTAACAGATTTCTTTGCATTGTCAATTGCTGATCCTGAGGATGAAATCTTATTGCCCGCCTCAGTTTTGGTCTTCTCATAATCTGTTATGCTTTGCTGTGCAGCATTAAGCGCTGTTGTTGCAAACGACTTCGACTCGGATGCAAGCGCTTTTGCATCATTTGCCTGGCTTACTCCGTTTGTCTTGTCACCTGAATTACATGAAGTCTGCGCTGTCGAATATTTTGTCTGTGCGCTTGAAAGTTTGCTGTTTGCCTGTGTCAGGGATGCATGGGCAGATGTGACATCTATCTTCATCGCAGAAGCTTCATTTATTTTTGTTTCAGCTTTTGTTATCTCACTGTCTGAATCCTTTATCATATTGTTGGCATCGTTTAATGCTGCTATGCAGGGATTTGCTTCATATGAAATAGAAATGCTGCTTGCTCGTGTTGCCTCCAGCCCCGATGCTGTGTTTTTGCACGACACATCCACGTTGTAATCAAAACTTTTTTTATTGCAGGTTGCAGGAGCAGATATGGCTAACGAAAATTGCTTATAACTTCCAGGCCCTACGACTCCGATATTTCCCGAACTGCTTAAGCCTTCTCCTGTTGCTTGATATTCGCACTGAATGTCATCTTCAAAATTATTAGAGACTGTTATTGTTGCAGTAGCAGACTCACCACAAAATAAGCTGACATCATTTTTATTTGAATTTATAGAAAAATCCAATGAAGAACATGATAAGGTAAGTGTCTTTGTAGCAATACAATCCGCATCTTTGGCTCCGTTAATATAGCAATTTGTAACTTTGTCAGGATAACCATTTACATAACTACTATACGCCCAATCATAACTACTGTGGCATGAATCATGATAACCTCCTAAATCCCAATATCCGTAATCGCGGCATACTATATAGACTGATTGAGTATCTGTTCCTGTTTTCGGCATCTCCACATGAGCCGTAAATGTCTTGCTTTGTGTCCTACCAATGCAAGTCGTGCCATTTAGCCAGTCAGATTTATCCGTGCTATACCAGCAGGTAACTCCATAATAACCATCAATATTCGTTGCTGTGAATTCAATTGGCGCATTTCCACCGCAATTGACATTTTCTATAATTCCCGAAGGATTGTTCGTTGTAATGTCGATTTTCATTCCTTGAACATGTATGGGCAAGATTAGCAGGGCAATACCAAGACATACTAAAAAATTTAATTTACTTTTCGTAAGAACCACCTCTCCTATTTATCATATTTTTAACGAAATCTGTAAAGTCATGTTTTAAAATTTCTGAATTAGGTATTAATAAAGAAACCAGGTTTCTGATATAATCTTCATACTTTTCACGAAATTTCTTAAGATATCTATTATATTCTTCAAGACTCTCAAATCCGAAGAAAACGCATGTAGTCAGACCTTCCGATCCTTCTCCGTTTCCAAGAAAGATGACATGATAATCGCTTTCAAGCTCACCCAGCATCTTTTTTGTCAGGACCTTATTCTTAAACTCCGCCCAGTGAAACATCAGGACAACATATGTACTAAGACCCATGCTTTCAAGGTCAATAATGGGTATGTAGTCAGTAATTATCTTTTTCTCCTGAAGGCCTTTTCTTATTCGGTGGACGGTGGATTTGCTTAGGCCTATTTCCTTTGAAATGAGCGCATCTGTTTTGCTTCCATCCTCTAATAACGCCCTTAGAAACTTTGTTTCATTTTCATTTAAATTATTGAAATTATTTTTCATAATGTGTTTTAAATATGAAATAGTATTTATAAAGTTATCGTGCGCCAAGCATAAAAAAGGCAAATCGAATAGAATTAATCATCTCCAAAAAGTTACATACTATGTTATTTTTAAATCTTTACTTCAAAATTTCTATTATGATGTACTGTAGAAAATGCAAAGAAGAACATTCTGATAATTCAAAATTTTGCCCGTCTTGCGGAAGCAAGCTGAGCCAACAAAAGAAGAGTGAATCCCTTTTAAAAACACCTTTTTTTGCAGTAGCTGTGGTTGTACTTGTAGTGATTATTTTTTCTTTGATCTATGTGAATCAGAATAGCTCAATAACAGGGAATATAATTATACCATCAAACTCACTGGTTACGCATTGTGGTGATGGCAGATGTGATTCCAAAGAAAGCTGTGAAACATGTCCGGATGATTGTGGGAAATGTAAAAAGGTTAATGGATATATTTGTTCCGCAGGTTCAGAATGCCAAAGCGGATACTGCGTTCATAGTGCCTGCCGACCTTCATCACCATATTGTGGTGATGGCTATTGCGATAACGGAGAAAATTATATTTCATGCTTAAATGACTGTCCACTAAACCAAAAGAAAAATTGTCCTGCTTCATGCGATGATGGTGATTCATGTACTTATGATTCATGCGGCCAATCGTCGGATTATGAATGTAAACACACAAAAACATCGCCATGTTGTGGAAACAAAATATGCGAATCCGGGGAGTCGTGCTCTACCTGTTCTAACGATTGTGGAGTATGCAAAAAGGATAATGGTGTAACATGTTCTCTTAATTCAGAATGCGCAGGCGGATACTGCGTGCATGGGTATTGCAGATCAACTTCGTCATATTGTAGGGATGGATATTGTGATACCGGTGAATCATGCTCTTCATGTGAGCAGGACTGTGGTTCATGCGAACTTTTTACTATTGGCGACTCTTATGGTTCTGATGATGCTGATAATTATGTAAAAGTTGATAGTAATTACTATCGTATCTTGCCATCAGCCAGGAGTTCTGCTATAATATTCCCAATCACTTTCAATCAGGAAGCAAGGAACGTAGAATTTAAGATAATGTGCTACGGAAATGGTGAAAGATTAGATTCATCAGCGGACCCAAATAATGTCCCATATTCTAATGTCTATGCTTCAAAGGAATTTGGCAGTTATATGGCATATTTTGGCTTCGGAACATCAAAGACCTTTTTATTGAAAGGTGGTAGGGAAAATTTTGGCACGGAAATAGAATATACTTCCGAAGGGATGATCAGAGTAATAATATATCCAGATATCGGAAATGACTCGAAAGGATCAATAACAATGGATTGCCAGCTTATTGTAACGAGCCACAATCCTCCATGGAAAAATACAAAGGATTTCAAATTGAGATTTGGTTGAATTCAATATGATGTTATTGCATCAGTAGAGACAAGAATTTTATAACTCACATCTCAATCTGTGTCGGGATTCCGGCTTCGATGAGCCTTTTCCTTCTCTCATCTTTTGTTTCCGGCTTCTTTTTCCCATCATACATATCTTGAATATCCTGTTTTTTGCTTTTGCAATTAGGACAATCCTCAAGTATCTCCCATTTTTCGGGTATCATGTATTTTTTATATTTCTTGCCTGCTGATATGCTTGAGGCCTTGGTCTGTATGAAAGATTCTTTAAAATTTGCTTTAATCTTGGCTTTTTTACAGAATGGACAATCCAGTTCCTTTGTTTCAGCTCTTCCTACGCCTATCATAGCAATCTGACAATGTTAATATGATTCATCTATAAAAATGGATCACAAATGTTAGTCGATATACATTATTGCATTTTTCTTTGATTTTTACATATCGATTGACTATATTCTCTGAATAATCAGGTGAATAAGGCTCCTGTCTGCTTTAACTTATGGATTTGCATCTTCAGGAGATTTTTGCAGCTTAGGGCATAGCAACGGAGTTATGTCCTTTTTTTGATTTAATATCTGTTTGTAGCGATATCAGTTGGATGTTGAGCTATTGCATAAGCTTTGCCAAAGTGGTCATTACCTTATAAAATAATGAACAAAGAATAAACAATAAGGTGCTTTTGGGCGGATCCAATGGTTATACGGGAATTTAAGGCACTAATTGAGAAGCGAGAAGAGTGGGTAGCGAGTTCAAAGAAGAATAGATTCAACTTTGAAGATATTCTCGCAGGCATTTATAATGATCCCTCCCACTTCATTTTTGAAATACTCCAGAACTCAGAAGACGCAAATGCAAAAGAAGTTTCCTTTTATTTGTTCAATGATCGATTGGAAATTGTCCATGACGGAAAAGACTTCAATTATGATAATGTTGACGGCATTACCGGAATTGGCATATCAACAAAGAGGGATGACATAAATTCGATAGGCAAATTCGGTGTAGGATTTAAGTCCGTCTTTGCCGTTACAAAAACACCAGTCATTCAATCTGGTGATTATAACTTCAGAATAGAAGACTTTGTAATACCTCGAATTATCAATGAAAAACATAAAGTCAAAGAAACTAAAATCATTTTGCCCTTTAATCACCCGACAAGAGACCAAAATTCTGTTTACGAGTTAGTCAAGGAAAAGCTAAAAAGCATCAACCTTCATTCTTTTCTGTTCTTGGGAAATATTGAAAGAATAAAATGGCAAGCCGACGAAAATGGCACATATACGAAATTATCGAAAAATATAGATGGCATACAGAACGCGAAACGCGTTGTCGTGGAATCCGTTGCAGACGGCGATAAAGAAGCTGCTGAATATCTTGTATTCGCCAGGCCTGTACAATTCGATGATAAACAGCTAAAGGTTGAAGTTGCCTATAGAATCGAAAAGGACGATGATGGTAAGGACAGGATTGTCCAGGAAAATGAATCTGAATTGGTAGTTTTTTTCCCTACCGCTAAAGAAACACAGTTAAATTTCCTGATTCAAGGTCCGTACAAGACGACGCCGAACAGGGAAAATATACCCCTATCGGACGAACAGAATCAGATCCTTTTGGATGAGACGGCAATTCTTGTGGCAGATACCATTTCTGCTGTTAAAGCTTTGGGCTTATTGAATGTTTCCTTCCTGAATATCATGCCTATTGAAAAGGCTAATCTTAGTAAACAGATATATGCAACGATTTACGGAAAAGTGAAAGAAAAGCTTATGTCTGAAGCGTTGCTTCCTGCTTCTGACGGCAATTTTGTTGCAGCAAAGGATGCACTGCTTGCGCGCGGTAGAGATCTTGTAGAAATCCTAGATGAAGAAGATATTAAGTCGCTTTTCGGAAAGAATAAATGGCTTAATCAGGAAATAACAGCCGACAAGACAAGATCATTAAGAGACTATCTTTTAGATGATCTCAAAATAATGGAAGTTGATTTTCCCGATTTCGCTAGAAGAATTGTCGAAAGCTTCATTAAAAGAAAAAGCGATAGATGGCTTGCTGATTTTTATGCCAGGCTTCTGGATTTGAGATCTCTCTGGACTAAGATAGGTTATTCAGCCAACTCGGGAATACTAAGAGAAAAACCAATCATCAGGCTTTCAGACAACTCTCACATTGCCCCTTTTAATTCAAAAGGCAAGATACAGGTATATTTGCCCACTAACACAGATTCTGAATATAAGACCGTAAAGAAGAATTTGCTAAAAAATGAAGATGCTGCAAAGTTCTTGACTGAGCTTGGATTAAGCAGACCTGATATTTTTTCTGAAATACGAGAATTTATAATCCCGAGATATAAAGAAACCGATAATAAAATTCAGAAGGCAAGGTACTTCGATGATATCGGCAAAATATTTTCTGCGTTTAAAAGCAAAGATAATGAGAAACGTGAAGAACTAATTTCAGATCTAAAGGATTTAAACATCGTTCTAGGAGTAGACTCTGTATCCGGGGAATCAGGATTTTATTCCCCGTCCGATGTATACCTTCCGACAGAAGAGCAGAAGGAATATTTCAGGAATTTTGATACTGCTATTTTTGCGTCACACGAATTATATGAAAAATTCAAGGATTCCCAAGAGTTACTAAATGATTTGCTTATATCCTTAGGATGTAATGACTGTCCCCGGAGACTCCAGATAGAGTCAAAACTAACTTATGGCCAAAAAAGTGAGTTAAGGAATGGTCCATGTACTCGCGAAATTTCTGATATTGATTATGATTATGACGGATTGGATAATTTTTTCGAGGAACTAACTCCAGATAGGTCCGCGATTTTATGGAGACTATTGCTAAAAAGCTTATCAGGAATTTCAAAATGGAACAAGAAAGATTTCTTCTACGCAAAATATTCATGGTTTTACTACAATGGGTATACAAAAAATTATGAGTCGATATTTCTGCAAGCTCTAAGGAACACAAATTGGCTATTCAATAATGATAACGAAATTGTAAAGCCGAGCGATGTGGCATTATCCGACCTGCCAGACTTATATATTAAAGAGGATGACAGTGTTGAAAGCTTATGCGAAGTTCTTAATTTCAAGCTCGATGATATTAAACGTATAGAAGAAAAAACCGGCAAGAAGGTAGTTCTTTTTTCAGAGAAGGAGTATATAGAATGGATGAAACAAAAGGCTGCCGGTGAATCCGATTCTGATAACGGCAAACCGGATGATGAAGATTCCGAATGGCGGCCTGAGGTGCAGCCTGATGAGTTAGAGCCGGTTTTCGAAGAGGTTGAGCCGCAACCTATTGTAACAACTGACCTAGGATACCAGACTCCTCAAAATGGTATGGGAAGGCCAATTGATGGTGGCAACAATGGAGGAGGTTTACGAGTCAACACTCCTGAAGGAGATGAATCCAGTCAAGATTTAATAAACACTAAGGCGATAGGCCGCTGGGGAGAGAAATATGTTTTTAGCCATCTTAAAAAGGATATTTTCGGTAGCTGCGATTATCAATCAACGGATGGTTCTGCAAAAATCATTAGAGACGGCACGGAAATTGAAATACGATGGCTGAACAGCATATCGGAGAAAGGAAAGGGATACGATTTCGTCATTTTGAAGGATCATGAGGAAATTGAGTATATTGAGGTTAAATCAAAAACCGGAACAGATAAAGAATTCTTCTTGATTTCGGGCGTACAATGGGAATTTGCCAGGAAGCTGTTTAATGATGGAGATGGCGAGAAATATAAAATTTACACAGTTATTAATGCCGGAACGAATAAGGCAGGTATTAAAATCATCAAGAATCCTGCCAAACTTTGGAAGGAAGGCAAACTGTATGCTGATCCTGTGCGCTTTCGGTTGTGACTAAAGAACATAGAAAAGGCAGATTCATGAGAAAAATCACTAAAGAGATCTTTCTGAATACAGTAATGTGCCCTACTCTTGGATGGATGCTCCGCAATCCTGAGCCGGAGCAAAATCCACCGATTGACCTTGGCTCCAGGTTCCGAATGGAGGAAGGCATTGAAATCGGTAAGCGTGCAAGGAATGTATATCCGGAAGGCGTTCTTATTGATGAGAGGGATTCGGACAGAGCGATTTTACGTACACGGGAAGTCCTCGCTGATAATGTCAAAATAGTATTTGAAGGAGCATTCGGTTACGGTAATTATATAGCCCGTGCCGACATCCTTAAACGGGTGAATGGTGGATGGCATCTGATTGAAGTCAAGTCGAGTGTAAACGATAAGCCAGAGCTTCTTGACGACCTCGCATACACGGTTATGGTATGCCAAAAGGCAGGGCTTGATGTTAAGAAGGCCTCCCTTTTCCTGCTTTCAAAAGATTACCGGCTTGGAATGGATGATAAGGACTTTTTTATCGGGATTGAGCATCCTGATGCATTCACGAAGGCACTCGAGTTTTCAGCGTTTATGGAACAGGTTGACAATGCTACTAGAGGTACCAAGCCTGATGCTGAAATAGTATTCGATTGCAGGAAATGTGATCAGTTCGATGACTGCGTAGGAAAGGGGATTGAACATCATATATTCGAGCTACCCAGGATTTCTGAAAATAAATTCAACGAACTAAATGAGATGGGCGTATATTCCATTTCAGAGATTCCGGCTGGGTTCGAATTGACTAAGAACCAAAAAAGAATGCTTAGCAGTGTCCGGACTCATTCCCCGATAATCGGGGATGACTTTCATGATATGGTAAATGCAGTCTCATGGCCTGCGTATTATCTTGATTTTGAGACTGTGATGACTGCCATTCCGCTTTATCCTGAGGTCGCGCCATTTACGCAGATTCCGACACAATTCTCTATACATAAGTGTTCGGATTTTGGGAAGGTCGAAAAGCATTTTGAGTATCTGGCCGACCCCTCAAGGGACTCTCGGCGCGAGCTTGCATTAAATCTGATTGAAGACCTTGAAGGTAATGGGAGTATTGTTTGTTATTCCAGCTTTGAAAAAACAACAATAGGAAATCTTGCAAAGCTTTTCCCCGACCTTGAAAATGAGCTAAACGCGCTTATTGCAAGGCTATACGACCTTGAAAAGGTCTTTAGGGAGAGCTTTTATCATCCTGACTTTCACGGGAAAACTTCCATTAAGCAGACTCTTCCGGCCCTTGTTCCCGGCATGAATTATGAAGGGCTTGAGATTGGAAACGGAAGCGATGCGATTGCTGCCTTTGCATATATGGCTATGGGCAGGTATTCAGCGGATGAAATGGAGAAGGTTCGAAAAGACCTGTTATTATACTGCAAACAGGATACGCTTGCGATGGTAAGGCTTCATGGGAAGCTGCATCAGTTAATTGCCGTTGGGAATTGATGTACTATCGCTCATTATTTAACCAATTTAATTCAATACTCCCATAGAGGATTTATGGAATCCAAACAAATTATTGATTACTTGAGACGACAATCAAATCCAAGGGAAAGAACACCCGAAGTACTTCAGGAATGGCATTCTCATACTGATGCACTGCACTTTTTTCTGAATTCGACTACCGGTGATGTGCCTCTTGTCATTCTCTCCAAGAACCTGTTCCTATATGCTATTGCCGTCCCTCAGTCCACAATCCATGGCGATTATGTTGAAGATATCAAACGGTGGAATTTCACATTGCCAAGTGGGTATGGTTATGGATACGGATATGATAAAGATGACGTTCAGGAATTTATTTACCAGCCACTTGAGGGTCATACAAACTCAAAAATACTTGACAGTGGAAATGCATTTTTCTTCCATCGCTATTTCAGCGGAAGAGAAGGGCGAAAAGGATATCTCGAATTGAATCAGCAAATCAGTCATTTGCTTGACCTTCATTGGGTTGAGGAAAAAGGCGCATGGTGTGATATGGATGATCAAGGAATCATTGTGCCTCAAGCGAAGTATATTATTGACGATGATATCTCTCTCTGCACATTGAGACAAGAAAAATTGGATTTATACCTATTTCTTACAAAAAGGTGCCTGGTTCGGTGCATTGATGTCGCCCGCTCAACTGACTGGAGCATGTTTAGCGATAATCTGAAGGATGTCCAAAATATCGCAGATACAAAGAATCAGTTATTCGCAACAGCCAAAGCGCAAATAGGACATGATGGCTCAATACAATCATCCTTTCTTCGTGGATTTCAAATCATTAAAAATGAGCAGTCCAGGCAAAAAATGGTCGCAATATTGACAGGCGATGCTTCTCGTAAGTATGAATCGTTTATCATTTGGGATTGGAAAAACCGTCGTATATGTGAATGTAGTAGTTCACCCGATCAATTTGGGAATTATTTTATCAAGTCAGATTTACCCTTTGGAACATCTCCAGCTTTTTTTAAACCGGAAGTACTGCTTCAGTATAAACAGGACCCGGTTCGCTATTCAATTGATGAAAGACGAATTAGCTGTCGTGGTGGCTGGGAATTACGATATGATGTTAATGATGAGGGGCAAATTCATGCGTATCTTTGCGATCTCAGCAATCTTCCTTATGAGGAACAACTACATTGGAAGGCTTTTAACGACCCCCCGCGAGCAGGCCTTTCAAAAAGAGCGATCAAGACTGATTTTTTGGCAGAATGGGACATGGTTTATAGTCCATTGCAATCATTAAAGGAAATCCTTCAAGACTTCCCTCAGACTGATGATTCTGGACGTCAAAGCAAAATATGGGCAATGCCTTCTATGCCAGATACAAGAGATATCAGATTTTTGAATTATATTGTCACCGATTCCCCAAAAGAGTGGGAGGATCAAATCCTTGTATTGGGACAAATTCTTGGAGAGGGTTTCGCTCGCAAGCAAATTAATAAAATTGCTGAATCTTTCGGGTGCCGTGATGAAAAACTTGGCTCAATTAAGCAATTGGGATTAATATTGCAGAAGCTTGGAATTTCTGACTGGGAAAAAATAACTTGCCCAATTGTGGATGCTTGGGATTTACGTTCAAAGGCTGTTGCTCATCCTGGAAGTGCAAGACCAAAGGTTGACCTCAAGGCACATTATAAAGAGTTACTCACCAGATGTGATGAGTCAATGCATGAACTAGCTAATCTGGTAAAAAGAGGTTTCTTTAACCAGTAGGATAATGTTATTAAATAATTTTTAATCAATTCTCTAATAATATTCGGAAAGAATAGATGTTGCTTCAAGCTCTAACAAGAAGCTAATCTATTTAGAGTAAAAGATTATAGACTATACAATAAACTCGAAAGATGATTACCATGAACAATTGGAGTGAAAAGGTTAATTTTATCTGGAGCATCGCAGAACTTCTGCGAGGGCCCTACAGGCCAAATCAATACAAAGATGTAATGCTTCCGTTAACCGTTCTTAGAAGGCTTGATTGCGTCCTTGAAAAAACCAAAGATGACGTCCTTGACAAATACAAAAGCCTTCAGTCAGGAAAGCTAAAGGATTTTGAAAAAGTCCTAAACAGAGAGGCTGGATATAATTTCCACAATATAAGCAAGTTCACGTTCAAACGCCTGAAAGATGAGCCTGATAAAATTGCTGCGAACCTTACGAACTATATCAAGGGCTTTTCGAGTAAGACGAGAGAAATAATAGAGCATTTCGGATTCGAAGAGCAGATAGCGAAGCTGGAGAAGGCAGACAGGCTTTATCTTCTTGTTTCAAAATTCTGCGAGATAGACCTTCATCCGGATGCAGTTGACAACCTTGAGATGGGATATATCTTTGAGGAGCTTGTAAGAAGATTTAACGAAGCAAGCAATGAGGAAGCAGGAGACCATTTCACGCCAAGGGAAGTAATCCAGCTCATGGTAAATCTCGTATTCCTTCCCGATAAAGAAATCCTGATGACAGAAGGCATTGTAAAGACCCTTTATGATCCTGCCGCAGGAACGGGCGGGATGCTTTCAGTTTCAGACAATTATATAAGAAAGCTGAATCCGGATGCACAGCTTGAGCTTTTCGCGCAGGATTATAATCAGCAATCCTACGCCATCTGCGGCTCTGACATGATAATCAAAGGTGAAGAGCTCGATAATATCAAATTCGGTGACAGCTTCACTAACGACCAGTTTTATGGAAAGTCCTTTGACTACATGCTTGCAAACCCGCCATTTGGCGTTGAATGGAAGCCTCAGGAAAAATTCATAAAAAGAGAGAATGAAGAGCAGGGATTCGGCGGTCGCTTCGGCCCAGGGCTTCCGAGAATTAGCGATGGCTCTCTTCTGTTTTTGCTTCACATGATAAGCAAGATGAAGCCGGTTTCAGGAGGCGGGACAAGGCTCGCCATTGTTTTTAACGGCTCTCCCCTCTTTACAGGCAGCGCGGGTTCCGGAGAAAGCAATATCAGGCAGTGGATTATAGAAAACGACTGGCTTGATGCTGTCGTTGCGCTTCCGGACCAATTATTCTACAACACGGGCATATACACATATCTATGGATTGTGACAAACAGAAAAGAAAAAAGGCGCAAAGGAAAAATCCAGCTAATTGATGCAACAGGCTTTTTTAAGAAGATGAGAAAGAGCCTTGGCAACAAAAGAAATGAGATATGCGATGACCAGCGCGAAGAGATAACAAAGCACTTTACGAATTTTACCGAAAATGAGTATGTAAAGATTTTTGATAATTCGGACTTTGGATACAATCGGATTACGGTTGAGCGGCCACTCCGGCTTAATTTTGAAGTGAATGATGAGAGGCTTGAAAAGGTCAAAAATTCTGCCAGATTCCTTGCCATTGCCCAAAGCATGAAACGAAAGGACAAGGATGCCGCCGCAAAAGAGATTGAGGCCGGAATAAAGGAACAGGATGCAATCATCAGCGCACTGAAAACTTTGTCAGGAAGCGGCCTTGTAAAGAACCGCGACAAATTCACTGAGCTTATGGAGAAGGCCTTGAAGACCAGGGGGATTAAGCTTCCTGCTCCCCTATTTAAGGAAATTCTCATGGCTTTATCTGACAGGGATGAGACCGCTGATGTTTGCACAGACGCTAAAGGCAATCCTGAGCCTGACACTGATCTACGCGATTATGAAAACGTTCCGCTAAAAGACGATATTCATGAATACATGAAGCGGGAAGTCCTTCCGCATGTCCCCGATGCCTGGATTGATGAGAGCAAAACAAAGGTCGGATATGAAATCAATTTTAACCGCTACTTTTACAAATACACGCCGCCAAGGCCGCTTGAAGAGATTGAAACCGACCTTCGCTCGATTGAAAAAGAGATCGCGGATATGCTAAATGAGGTGGCATGATCATGACCATCACTGAAAAATTCAGACCATATCCAAAATACAAAGACTCCGGGGTTGAGTATCTTGGGAAGGTACCTGAACATTGGGGAGTAAAGAAAATAAAACATAATACCTATGTCAAGGGTAGAATTGGTTGGCAAGGATTAAAATCTGAGGAATTTATCGATGAAGGCCCATATCTTGTAACGGGTACTGATTTTGTCAATGGGCATGTAAATTGGGATTCATGCTATCATGTTGCAAAAGATAGATATGATCAAGACCCTTATATTCAGTTAAGAGAAAAAGATTTGCTTATTACCAAAGATGGTACAATTGGAAAAACGGCAATTGTATTTGATATGCCTGACAAAGCCTGTTTAAATAGCGGAATTTTCCTGACAAGGCCGATAAAGCCAGAATATATTTCAAAATATATGTATTGGCTATTGAATTCTGCAGTTTTCATTAATTTTATTGACTACATGAAGACTGGAACCACAATAAACCATCTTTATCAAAATGTTTTTGTCGAATTTGCATATCATATTCCAGAAATTAATGAGCAATTACAAATCGCCCAATTTCTAGACAATGAAACCTCCCGAATCGATAACCTGATTGAGAAAAAGAACCGCCAGATTGAGCTATTACAGGAAAAACGTTCTGCTTTGATTACACATGTAGTCACAAAGGGATTAAATCCAAATGTAAAAATGAAGGACTCGGGAGTTGAGTGGATTGGGGAGATACCTGAGGGGTGGGAAGTGAAACGATTGAGATATGTTTTTAAAAACATGGATCACAGGAGGGTTCCATTATCGGCGGAAGAAAGATCGTATATGGAAAAGAAATATCCATACTACGGAGCATCTGGAGTAATTGATACTGTAGATAATTACCTTTTTGATGAACCACTATTATTAGTTGCTGAGGATGGAGCAAACCTATTATCTCGTTCATCCCCTTTAGCTTTTATTGCAGAAGGAAAATATTGGGTAAATAACCATGCACACATATTAAAACCAAAATTAGGGAGTATTAAATTTTGGGAAGGAGTGATGCAGTGTTATGATTACACTCCTTTAATATCTGGTGCTGCTCAACCAAAGCTTACAGCAGAGAAATTATCAAATATTTTTGTTCCTTTACCTGAAAAAAATGAACAAATCCAAATCGCCCAATTCCTTGAAAAAGAAACATCCAAAATCGACACTTTAATATCTAAAATACAATTCAGTATTGACAAGCTTACAGAATTCCGAACGGCTTTGATATCAGCTGCGGTGACAGGAAAGATTGATGTGAGGAATTGGAAAAAAGAGGCTGCCTCATGACGGTAAATTATAAAGAAATCGCCTTTGAAAATGCGATTGAATGGTATTTGACGAAGCACGGCGGCTTTGAGAAAGGCGATAAGACTACATTCGACCCTGAAAAGGGGCTTGATCCGACACAAATAATCGCCTTTATTCAGGAGACTCAGCCGAAGGAATGGAAATATCTTGAAAACATCCTCAAGGATAAGGCAGGAGATACATTTATTGATGAGCTTTGCAAAGCACTAAACTCGGAGCATGAAGGATGCATAAGCGTTCTAAGGCACGGCTTCAAATGCTATGGCAAGGCTTTCAAAGTTGCATTCTTTGCGCCAGCTAGCGGGCTTAATCCAGATACAAAAAAGCTTTATGATGCCAACAAGCTGACAATCACCCGCCAGCTAAAATACAGCAACAAGCATGGCAACAGCATTGATGTCGTTTTGAGCCTGAATGGGCTACCTCTCGCAACACTGGAGCTTAAAAATCCAATGTCCGGACAAACCTGGTTAAACGCAATCCGGCAGTATCAAAACGATAGGGACCCAAATGACCTTATCTTCCAGTTCAAGAAAAGAACGCTTGTCCATTTTGCGGTTGACACCGACGAAGCATACATGACGACTCATCTCAAAGGGAAATCAACATACTTTCTCCCTTTTAATAAGGGCTATAATTTCGGTGCGGGCAATCCTGAAAATCCCAACGGCTATAAGACTGCCTATTTATGGGAAGAGATCCTTTCGCGCGATAGCTTCATGGACATACTAGCTCGCTTTATCCAAAGGCAGATTGAGGAAAAGCGGATTGGCGGAAAAAAGCTCAAGAAGGAAATCATAATTTTCCCAAGATACCATCAGCTTGATAGCGTGAGAAAGCTTATAGCTGATGCAAGGCTTTCAAAAACCGGCAAGAATTATTTGATTGAGCATTCAGCCGGAAGCGGCAAGAGCAATTCTATAAGCTGGCTTGCCCACAGGCTGGTTACACTCCATGATGAGAAAGATGAAAAGATTTTCGATGCGGTAATCGTCGTTACTGACAGGCTTGTCCTTGACCAGCAGCTTCAGAATACAATCTATGAATTTGAGCATAAGCAGGGTGTCGTTTCAAAGATAGAAAAAGACTCCAACCAGTTGGCTGAAGCACTGAAACGCTGCGACCCCATCATCATCACGACGCTTCAGAAGTTTCCTTTTGTGACCGAGAAAATAGGCGAGCTTCCGAAGCAAAAGTATGCAGTTATTATTGACGAAGCGCACAGTTCCCAAAGCGGCGAGAGCGCAACGGAATTAAAAGCGGTTCTCGCTAAGAAAGCCATAAAGGAAGAAGCAAAGTCAAAGGCTGAAGATGAAGGACTTGCCGATTATGAGGAAGAAATCATAAAGACCATGGCAAAAAGAGGGAATCAGCCAAACATCAGCTTTTTCGCATTTACAGCAACTCCAAAATACAAGACAATGGAATTATTCGGACAGGATGGGCCTGACGGCAAGCCTATGCCTTTCCATCTCTACAGCATGAGGCAGGCGATTGAGGAGGGCTTTATCCTGGATGTCCTCAAATACTATACGACCTACCAGACATATTACAAGCTCATCAAGGGGATAGCAGACGACCCGGAAGTCGAGAAAAGAAAAGCAGCCAGGGCGCTTGCACGCTACATGAGCCTTCATCCCCACAACATCGCTGAAAAGACAAGAACGATGGCTGAGCATTTCAGGAGCTTTACAAAGAATAAAATCGGCGGCAAGGCTAAAGCAATGGTAGTCACATCGTCCCGGCTGCATGCGGTCAGATACAAGCAGGCTTTTGATAAATATCTCCAAGAGAATAACTATTCTGATCTAAAAACTCTAGTCGCCTTCTCCGGAACGGTGATTGACCCTGATGTTTCGGATGTCGAATATACAGAAGTTAAAATGAACGGTGGCATAAAGGAAAAGGAACTTCCTGAAAAGTTTGCGACCGATGAATACCAGGTTCTAATTGTCGCAGAGAAATACCAGACGGGATTTGACGAGCCCCTTTTGCATACAATGTATGTTGATAAAAGGCTTTCAGGTGTCCAGGCCGTCCAGACGCTCTCAAGACTCAACCGGAAGCCTCAGGGAAAAGAGGATACTTTCGTCCTTGACTTTGTTAATGAGACCAAGGAAATCCTTGAATCATTCCAGCCATATTACCAGCAGACAACGGTTGGCGAGAGAGCAGAGCCAAGGCAATTATATGAACTTTCAGCAAAACTTCAGGAAAAGCATATATTCCATCTGACTGAAGTCGAGGAATTCGCAAGGGTATTCTATAAGCCAATAGAGAAACAAAACGTGCAAGACCATGGAAAGCTTAACGCAATTATTGACCCGCCAGTAAACCGCTTTAAGGAACTTGAGGAAGATGAGCAGGAAGAATACAGGAAGGTATTAGTCGCCTACAAAAACCTTTATGCATTCCTGACACAGGTCATTCCATTCCAGGATGCGGATCTTGAAAAGCTCTATTCGTTTGCGAGATTTCTTCTTACAAAGCTGCCCAAAGAGACCGGAGGGCCGATTTACAGTTTTGATGAAGAGATTGCGCTCAAGTATTACAGGCTCGAGAAGACCTATGAGGGCGGGATAACGCTCCAAAAGAACAGGGTGGCCGATGTCAGCGGCCCGGTCTCAGTAGGTACAAGCGCAGGCAATAAGGAGCATATTCATCTCTCAAAGCTAATAGACATCCTGAATGAAAGGTTCGGAACAGAATTCAAGCCGGCTGACCAGCTGTTTTTTGAATCCATTAAGGAAGGAGCCCTTTCAGACTCAAAATTGATAAAGGCCGCTGAAGTGAATACATTGGAGAATTTCGGCTATGTATTCAAAAAGGCTTTAGACGACCTTTTCATTGAGCGGATGGATGCCAATGAGGATATTACTGCAAAATTCATGAATGAGCAGGATTTCAGAAAGATTGTTACAGAGCATCTGACTAAAGAGGTTTTTGACCAGATTCACGGGAAAAAGAAGAAAAAATATGAGTTTGGAGTGGATGCTGGGTAAGTTGGCTAACAAAAAGCATGAAGAGAGACAAAAAATGATAGAAATCTATCCAAATTTATTTGTTGGGACACAGGATGATTATGAGCGCACTGTAAAATCCCAGCCTGGCTGGTGGGTTGTTCATGCCTGTAAAGAGCCTTATCATCGACAATTATTGGGATATACTGGCAGAGGAGCGCCGAAAGAACATCCTGAGTACTTGTTGGCAAGGCGAGACAAAAGACTATTTCTCAACCTTGTCGATGTCGAGGATCCGGCATATGTCGCAAAAGAGATTATTGATGCTGCACTTGGATTTATATCTGAAGGGCTAAAATCAGGCGGAAAGGTTCTTGTTCACTGCAACCTTGGCGAGTCGAGAGGACCTTCAATCGGGCTTCTCTATTTGGCTGCCCATACGGATAAATTGCCAAAGACAGGCTTGAGCGATGCAGAAATTGCATTTCTTAAAATCTATCCAATGTATTCTCCCAAACGGGGAATACGGGAGTTTTTGAGGATGAATTGGGGTAGGTATGTTTTTTAATGGATTATTCAAGTTCGAATGATATTTAATGCTTTTTCTTAAAATATTTGCAGGGATTATATGGAAGCTGGCTTATTTACAAATTTGTTCAGGGTGGATTTTATTGAAAACCAGATAGAATTGATGCAAGTTGAAAGAGCAAAATACTCTGACCTGCTAACACTCAGAAAAGAATTACCCGATTGCACAGTGTATGCTGATGGAGATAAAATATATGGTTATGGTCAGAATAAGGAGGCGCTTGCCATTAAATCGTTTGAGACAGTAAATATTGATTTAAATGACAATCCTCGTCTGGCAACGCGAATTATTACAGAGTCAATATGTGATTATTTGTCCAATAAAGGATATGAAATATCATTTGATAAATATTCCAATAAAATCTTCGACAGAAATCATCCTATATCACTATCATTATCCGTGGTAAAACTCTATCCAGTTTTCGAGTTCAAGACTATCTTTCTGCGCGATCTTCTCACACAAAGCCTTGTCTACGGCATTGTGCTGGATTCGAGGTTTGAACAAACGATTAATGATGAAAGGGCCTCGCACAACAAGATTAGAAAAGAAATCATTGCAAAGTATTCGGTGGATACAGCTAACAACATTATGCAGGAAATAAAGATAAAAGTCGGAGACTTGACTCCGAACCGGAGAAGAAATGAAGAAGCTTCAAGAGATAAACTGAATAAAATAATTTCCTTCATAAATGGTTTTGATGATTATATTCCATCAAGGGTAGGTATCAATCTTGCTATCGATAAGAATCTTACCAGGATTGTAATGGAGGGTGAAAATGGGTGATTCTTTCGTTTTGTATGGTAGCAAATTTGATAAAACCCTCCTTACATTTGACCATTCCTCAAAAGTTTGCACAAATACAGATCCGAGATGGGGCTTAAAAAAATGGGGTCCATACGATAAAAATTTAATAGAGAAAAAACAGTTTAAAATAGCAGTTTTATCTTCTGAATCTCATAAAGATAGAGTTAATCAATTTTGGAAATGGCTAAAAGATGGAGCTGGTAAATTCCGAGGGCTGGACCAGGTTTTCAAAGTCAAGATCAATCCTACTGGTTTTAAGGCCGCTAGATATGGCTTTGATGAATATAGAAATGAAATTACAAAAATCGTCGAGGATGATTTCGATCTATGTATTCTGACGGTTGAAGGACTTGACCCTAACATATATAATTATGCCAAAAATGTGTTGCTCGGAAACGGTATCCCATGTCAGGTTCTGGATGTAAATAAGCTTAGCGACATTGAGGACAATATGCAATGGTATGTTGAAAACGTAGCCCTTGCAATTTATGCAAAAATGGGAGGTTCACCCTGGGTTTTAAGTGCTGAAAATTCTAAGCCAGAAATAGTCTTAGGTGTTAGCAGAGCAATGGACCCACAACGAAATGTTTTTATAGGTTTCACAACGGTTTTCAAGCAGAATGGTGATTTTGTACTTTTCAATTCTAAAAGCCCCTCTACAACTTGGGACGACTATGAGAACGGACTAACGGAATTAATCAAAGAGTCAATTGAGCGTTATGAACAAATTGAAAAAAAACCTGAAAGTGTTGTCATTCATTTCCATAAGACTCCTGGCAAAAAGGAGCAACTTGCAATCGAAAATGCTCTCCAAGAAAAAGATATTCAATATGCAATGCTGCATTTGAATGATTTTTCAAAATTTCGTCTTTTTGATACATCCACAATAAAGCATATCCCTCAAACAGGCCAATATGTCAATCTCAGTAATTCTTCAGCATTGCTGATGACAGATGGATTAAATAGTTGGGGAAAGCGCACTGGTCTCGGTGTTCCGAATGTACTTGAGGTTGTAATGGACAAAAAGTCGACTATGCCCTATGATGAATTCCCTCGTCTATTAAAACAAGTATATGATTTTGGGCAAATTAACTGGCGTGGATTCAATGCAAAGGCAATTCCGGTTACCTTAACATATTCATACTTAATCGCCAGAATGGCTTCCAGATTGGCTCAGGGTGGAACGTGGAATGATATTATCGTGAATAACAAACTCTGTAAAAAGGCATGGTTTTTATGACATTGGATTACCATCAAAAATATGAAGAAATACATCGAAGCTTAATTCAAAGAAAATCACCCGAAAAATTATGGGGCAATTTCTTTGAAAACTCATTGATTGGATATTTTTGGTCAAGTCATAAAGATAAAGATGAATTGCTTTTAATTGAAATTGAACAATATCTTTCTAGACATGAAAATGAGAATCCAGATACCTCCTCTGCTTCAGTCGCATTCGGTCTGTTCGGGATGATGTTAAGAAACCGTATGCATAAGGATTATGAAGCAATCATGAAAATTGCCTTGGAATCAATTTCACAGTTTCTTGCAAAAGATCAATCCAGCCGCTTTTCATTGCTTAACAATCCTGAACTGGCTTTTTTTACATCTATAATATTAAACTCTGAAAAGGATAAATCTAATGCTGAAGGATTAAAAAAGAAAGTACATGATTTTGTTAACAATACATTCAAAATAGATAACTCAGAATTTTCTATTCGTGCAATTCTATTTTGGGGTTGCTTGATTTTATTGGACGGCAGTAAAAAAATAATAGAATTGATTTATAAAAAGATACAAGCAATCTCAATAGACAAAATATCATGGGATGAAATCGTATATTTAATATGGTTTGTTGAAAATTATAAGACCGAATTAAATTTCTCAGATGATTTTTTAGAAGACCTTATTATCCAGTATTCAATAAAAGAAAAGTCTGTTTCATTTCAAGAAAATATTGATTTTGACTCGGGATTAGATTATGTATCTAACATACAGTTAATATTGCTGGATGATGCATTTTACGAATTATGGCAAGGAAAAGGGACTTCTCCAAAACAGCTATGGAAGGCACTTCCAATTCATCCAAAGTTACGAGAGGTTACAGAAAATACTTTCCTTGCTGGAAATTATGAAAATGCTGTTAATGAAGCATTTAAATTTGTAGATAATCATCTCAAAGAAATAACTAAGGAAACCATTGGTGGCAATCCATTAATAGATAAGACATTTAGTTTTGATTTTGATAGAAAAAAGTGCTCTCCTAGAAAATTACCGATAGTACAACTAAACGACCTAAACAAAATATCAGATAGCGATGAGCAGGAAGGATATAAGCTTTTATTTAACGGCGCTGTTACTGCTCTAAGGAATCCAAGCTCGCATGAGAATTTGAAAGCTGGAGACCCCTATGTAGCTATTGAATTAATATGCTTCGCAAGCCATCTGTTAAAGAGGATTGACCAGGCGAAATTAAATTTGGTAATTTAGGCGAGAAAGGGATTGGGAGTTTATCTCCTCCTCCCCGAATAAACCAGAGCATTCTTCGGTATCTCCCATATTTTCCCTTTTAGCGACTCAAGCTCAGCTTTGGAAAAGTCGCCCCATTCCTCTTCCAAGCCCTGCACAAAGCCATGGTAAATAGTATCGTCTTTGTGAACCTTGCCATCCAATAACGTATCCTGCTTCTGGACAATATCAGTTGCAAACCAGTACCATCCGGAAAACGACTCGTAGCCTTTTATGACCTTCCTCCCATCGATGTATAGGTCATTTCCTCTCGATTCAAATTTCGCCATTACATCACCTCTTTTTGAGGGGCAAGCCCTCTTGATCCTCAATGCTTTTTATTGGACTGTCAGCGGCAAGCGTTGAGCGATAGGCAGAATTATCCGCCGACATCTTGGCAGGCGGTTTATCTGCGTTTCGCTCGTTGTTTACATAGTCAGTCTTTGAACACCAATCAGCTCTAGGCGCACCTTCGTCAGCCCTATCAATGTTCGATAAATAACTGCTAATCGAATTTCTGAGAAAGCCATCAACTATGCTCGTCATCGGCCTTCTCTCCTTCTTCCCTATCCGGTATAGAACAGGGATAAGGTCTTCCGCAATCTTTGGGCTGTAAATGAAAATCACCTATCAAGTCATGTAATCCTTTGCAAAGTGCTTTACGCATCGCTCGCATGCTCTCGGATAGTATGGGCAAAATGCCGCCTCATCGCATCCGATATCTTCCATGACTTCCGGAAAGTTAACATCAATTGTATCTGCCAGAACAATCACCACTTTTTGCACAAATCAGCGTAGCCGCAAACGGGGCAAAGGAAGTTATCATTCGGATAGAATATGCCTGTTTTTATCGAACGGTTGACATGATTCAGAAGCTTTGAAAACTTTCGAATGTCTTCCTGGCTTCGGGTTGTTTCCAGCTGGTTAATTTTCGGATTCTTTGTCCTGACCATTACATCATACCTAAGGCCATTCTCGTCTTTTCCCTCTGTTTGCCTATAGGCAAGGGCGTAGGCTGTCAGTTGCAAATCTGAATGTTCTCTCCCCTTTGGCCACGACTTGTTGGCAACCTTGTGGTCGATTATGAATCCTTTGTCATCAATTAGATCGATATAGCCGAGAAGCGGCACTTCCACTCCATCAACGTCAATAAGGAATTCTCTCTCAACATCCACCGGCTGCACATTAGGGGCAATCTGGCTGTGGTAAACATCAATCAATTTCATGCCATCGTTTTTTAGGTCTTCGGGCTTTTCGCCATCTTCAAATACAGTTTCTTCAAGGCTGTTCTCCCATGTGTCTGAGAAATAATCCCTCCAGTGCTCCAGCGAAAGATCCTGCCCTGTCCGGATTTTCTGCCGGTAATTCTCCTCCAGGGTCGAATGGATGGATTTTCCAAGCGTCATTACCCCGGCTGGCGGGATTTTTAGTCCCTTCACATACCTGAATTCATACTGAAGCGGGCAGCGCAGGTACATTTTCAGCTGAGTTACCGACATGTGCCTGCCATCCGGCTTCTCAAATGAAAGTTCAAGCTGATCACTATTCATAAAAAAATAGAAAGGAAAAGATAGGTATACGGTTTATTTACGAAGGATGCGGTTTGTGCTTATAATCAGATGCTTCCTTCGAGCGGCCTTTAGGCTCATCGTTTTCTTCTGCCGGCGGCGATAAAAACTCTTTAAAATCGGTCACGTAGCTTTCGAATTTTTTTGCCACATCGATTATTGTATCCGCCTTTTCATCAAGGGGCAAATCAATCAGATCATCTGTTGCGCTTAGGGCAGTCTTTAGGCAGCTCATCCTGACAATCTCCAAATCCTTTCTGAATGCGTGGTCAAATCCGTTTCCGTTATGCCCATTATATGATTGCCTTCCGTTTGAATCCGTTTCAGCGTTTGGATTTGCATCGGCTTTTGAGATTGCTGAAATGTTTTTGTATTTTCCCTTCTGCGAAAAGTTAAAGCTGACTGAATCCCCTTCGTTCAGGTTTCCAAAATACTTCTTATCCCATACATTGTATCTTTCGCCGTCAATGGATAGTGTCATATAGGTTCTGCCATCATCGAGCTTATTCTCCCAGATTTTGGAAATCGTCCCCTTCATTCCCATCACCATCTTTCTGCGGTATAATTTCTTTCGAAATAAAATCCCCGCACTTTTCCGCCATCTCCTGATTGACTATGCCCTTAAAATTAAGGCACCAGATTCCAGTTCGTAGCTTAAAGGCCATAAGACAGTCCAGGCATTTGATGTCCTCGGCCTTACCGGATGGCTCCTCAGATAGGAATTCATCGCAGTGAATGCACTTTGGTTTTTCATCATTTAGGTCATGCCTAGAGAATTCGTATCGCGCAAGGCAGAATGGGCAGAAAAATGTAATTTTTCCCCGTTTCTTATCCTTGCCATCATCGCCTTCGAAATGGCTGAATTTGCCGGAATTCATGCTTGAATTTGAAAAGGGGTTCTTTAGTTGGTTATGAACAGATGATGCGGTTTATGCGGATAAAGATTTTTCAGAACACCTATTCGAGAAGTCTTTTAAAATCAGCTCTTTTGGTATAAGTTACCAGAAGAATCCCTTTGTCAACAATTCTATAATTCAGGTTCAGACCAGATAGTTTTTGCCTTTCAAAGCTTCCTGTCAGTATTATTTTTGCTCCGTCAATAATTTCGGGATCTGATTCAACATTTCTTAAAAATTCATATCCGTCCATTTCAGGCATAGTACGGTCTAATAGAATGACATCCGGCTTTTCGGATTTATCTGCCCCCTTTAGATAGTCCAGGGCTTCAGCTCCGTTCTTCATTATGCGTGATTTATAGCCAAATCCTTCCATATATGATTTCAAATTTTCAGCTATACCCTCATCTTCCACTACCAATGCTCTTTTGCGCATAAATTTCTATACATGTGCTATTTTTAAATAGTCATTAACCTCTGGCCAATGCATCCTTAAGCCTGATTAAAAATGTATTTTTGAATTGAGGGTCTTCAAGCATCTTATCAATAAGCGAATCGGCCTCCCTACGCGAAAGATCATTCTCGACTACTTCAATCATCGTTTCTTTATCAAGGGGCATGCCGCATTTAGAACAGAATTTGTTCGTGCCCGGATTTTCTTCCCTGCAGCGCCTGCAATCTTTTGGGCTAAGGATGCTTTTCCTGGTTTCATTTCCGGTATTCCTGCCATAATACTTGAGGACTGCTTCATCAACGTCCCTTCCGGAAAGATGAACGTATATTGATGCCATTTTGGAGCCTTGCGTCCATCCGAAATATTCCTTCATCTGGGCTTCGGTCAGATGGTTTGCAAAAAATGTAGCCCTGCTGTGGCGAAAATTATGGGGATTCAGCCTTTTTTTCACCCCTGCCTTTTCTCCGGCTTTTTTCAGCATTCTGCGAATGCTATTGTAATCCAGGGTCTTCCCGACAGAGGTAATCCATACATGATAATCCGGATCATTCTTGACTGGATGCCGATTTATCCAGTCAGCAAGATACGCAACTGATGAGACAAGCCGTATCCTTCTTGTGCCGGTTTTCGTATAGTATGGAACAAGCAGGACGGCTCCGTGTTCATCAAATTTGATATTCTTAAATCTGAGGAAAAGAATTTCAGAGATTCGGCAGCCGCTCTCATAAAGCGTTGAAATAAAAGCCCGATCCCTCGGGGACGATGCCGCATTAATGAGCCTTGCAACCTCATCTTCAGTAATCATTTCTTCAGGTAGCTTTGCGATTGCCAATTTTTTAGTGCAGGACTTAATCCATTTCGTGGTTGGCGGATCATCCTCAGAGTCATTTAGCCACCGGTAGAACTTTTTTATGCAGATTTTAAGCTCCATTTTTGTAGCGTCAGAATAATGGCTTCGCTCGATTTTTCCGACAAGGTCTTTGATGTTTTCCTTTTCCGCTTTTTCAAACGGAACGCTAAGCCACTCTGAGAGCTTGACTAAATAATAAAGATACTTGATAACTCGCCCTTTGCTCAATCCCTGGATAAAACATTCGTCCATAAATCCGAAAATCAGCTTCTTGTCTTTCTCTGAGACGGATGATTGCCTGATCTTTCTGATAATGGATTCAAGCCTTCTCTCATAGTTGAGGATTGATTCTTTCATATGAATGCACTTCTCCCCAGGGATAAAAAGAGTTATCCATGGGGTCAGCGCACCACACCTTTGATATTATGCGGGGGGTGAGAACAATACCAAAAATGTTGTGCGTATACTATTATTTGGGGTCGGTCATTAATAAAATTTTCTAATGCCGACATTCTGATAAGAAGAAAATGAAGGATTATTTTTTTCTTTTCCTGTGATCTGCTATAGCATCCGTGACTAATCTCACCCACTCAGGCTTCTGCATGACCTCCTCTTCATCACTCATATCACAAAATAGTGGCCTTTCTATAAGTTACTTGCATATGCATCATGCCGATAATAGAAATCAGAGAAGCTTAAAAACAATCCAACCGGAGGATATTGCAGTAATATCAGGATAACATAAAATATTTAAATTTAATTTTTACTATTTATGAATGGCAATAAAACCCGGATTTAATAACTGGAGCGATCCAGGCTCAGAGAAGATGAAACAGATTGAAGCAAACTTGGATAAAATTGGGAAGTTCAACCTTGAAGGCGCGAAGAGTTTTACTGTATCCGATATTTCAGCGGATGATTTTTCCGAGTGGATAGGAGAAGCCACCATTGCTAAAAGCGAAGATAAAATGAGAAATCTTCTTTATTTCGGTTTCCAACCTCTCTACGATGTCCTGATAGACGCTAGGCTAAGCAACAGCCAAAGAAGTGAGTCGCTTAAAATGATTAAGCAAGTGACAAACATAAGCCAGGATTATCTTACAGGATATTACACCGGACAGCCTGACTTAAAAAAGACAATCGGAGCCCTCGGTATTCTTTCCGTGCAGGCGACGCAGCTTGACGGTACTCCTTATAGGACCAAATTCAGGAATATAGATTATAACGGAATTAGCCCTGAACACATAAGGATGTTTCTGGAAAATTTCCTCACCCACGCACTTGATAAAAAGATAGCGGTGCCGGAATATGTTGTGGGGTGTGCATGCGGTTCAAGCGAGATTGTATTCCCGCTTGCCGGAGTATTCGGAACCCACTCCGGATTCGTTCGAAGGTCTCAAAGGCGCGGCGATGACGAACCTGTCCTGATATCAGAGCAAGAGCCTGAAATAATGAAAAGCACAAAAGGAAAGGATGTGACATGCGTCGAGGATTATGTTTGCACATCCAGATCATTATATAAGGTAATGAAAAGAGTAGAGCAGTACAATCCAAGAACCATTATGGGAGCTGCCGTAAATTCCGTCGGCGGCTGCGAGTATCTAAGAGGAGTTGTCCGAAAGAGGAAATTCCACCTCTATGTCAGAGATTGAAACTTATGATAAGAAATGAATACAGCAAAGAATTGATAAGCAGCCTTTCCGGACCCATCATAGGCTTTATTGGAGCAACAATGCCTGAAATAGGATATGATAGGGAATTCACAAAGTCAATAGGATATGAACTCAGAGGAAACACCCATTCAAAAGGCGGAACACTCTTTACCGGAGGCGTCTGCGGCGTCGGGCTTCATGCATACAGAGGCATAGCCAAATACTGCATAGATAATAATCTAAAAGATGACGGATTTTTTGTGATGATACCGAAGAATGTGCATGTACCCAGAATTGATGCTTTCGGAATTCCTGATTACAATGATATAAGAGTAGTCCCTTACTCCCCGCCCAAAAGATACGAAAGCTATGCAGAAATGATATCTGAAAATGGGCTTAAAGTGATAACTGCGGGCGAAGATATGGCAGGCCGAAGGGATATCCTGGCAAGAACGGGCGATATTTTTGTAATGATAAACGGCGGATTAGGAACTCTTGAGGAATCGTTTTTCGCTCTTGACGGCGGAAAACAAGTCATAACAATGCCTGATACCGGAGGCACTGCAAGGTTGCTTGCTGATATTGCCCAGGGCGCGTGCCTCGATTTGACATATTTACATAGACGCGGAATTGACCCACCCAATCTTACAGAAGATAAAAGAAAGCAGATTTTAATTGCCACTGATGCGAAACAGGTAATCGATTTCATAGACGGAATAGGAAAATAGTAAAGCTAAATGGCGCTAAGGCTTCTGACCTTTCCTTTTACAGATGCCCTTTCTGCTTTGACAATACCTGCTTCGATTAGCTTTCTAACATACTCCGAATATGTCCTCGAAGCAACCGGCTGGACATTCATAAGCGAGCACTTTTTGAGGTACAATCTCCATAGCTTCCCGGAAAGGACGTCAGTTTTATGCTGGATGATGTCATAGAGTATTTTGTGATGAATCGTGAGATTGTCCAGAAGATAGCTTTTCTTCATGTTTTTAACAGAATAGTAGCCTTTGTTGACATGGCGAATGCTGATGCACTTGGTAATTTCCTTTTCGGCAAGATGGGCTGCGTTTTTTAGCGTCTGTATGGCAATCCTTGCATCCTGCCCTGCAAGCTCGGCAATCTTATTCAGGACATTATCGTCATAAGAGCCTGTTGCAAGCGCAAAGTCGGCCCTGTGGCTTAGGATAGAGCGGATATCATCAATAGTATATGGCCCGAATTCCAGCCATTGGGCGTTTAGGCGTGAGCGTATCCTCTCATCCAGGGTATAGAGGACATACTTGTTATTGCTGATAGCAACGATACCGACACGCGGGAGGTTACTAAAATTGTACAGAATGCTGTTTCTTTCCTTCTGCGAAGGCTGATCGATTTCATCGAGAAACAGAATAAAAGGCTTATCGCACAGATGGCTCCTGAGCCTATCGAACTTGAACGAAGTGTTAAGCTTATCCGCCCTGAGGATACGAAGCTCCCTGATAATCTTATCCAGAATGGTGTAAAAGGTGGGATTTTCCCAGCAATTGACATACAATCCCCGGACATTAGTCTCATTTTCGAGTTTTTTTAAAAGAAATTTGCAGGTCGAAGTTTTGCCCGTTCCGGGCGTTCCATATATCCAGACGTTGATCGGATTTATACTGTCCCTTGCAGTAGATAAGTAGAACGAAAGCTCTTGTATCTGGTTTTCCCTTGCAGGGATATTGGGCGGCACGTAACTTTCACTAAAAAGATAATGATCATGGATGATTTTGCTACCATCATTCCATTTCATACATCTGATAAAATTGGAATCGTGCTTATAAACCTTTTTTGTGCATACCTCGCGGATTGTGCGAATAATACAAATTTTGGCTCAAATGAAAGGTCTTTCTTTTCTCTAACAGCCCAAAATCACTTATAGCCTTCTCTGAAGAGCCAAAAACGACCCTATGTTTTCGACTTCCACATGAGAAGGTATCTTTACATCAGCAAGATTTAGGGCGCTGGCAATTTTCTTTTGTGATTCATCATTCAGAGCAACCGAAACAACCCTGTCAAATCCTGCATCGATATCCTTTTTGATGTTACAGATTGCATCGGATTTTCCTGTCTCTATCTCTATCGCAATGTTTTCATTTTCATTTCTCGCAGCGATATCGGCGAATTTTCCGTCTCCGATGTGCTTTTCCACTTCGACATCATAACCAAGCTTTCTGTAGTGCTCGGCGACTATTTTTTTCCAATATTCGTGTTCCGGACCCGGATTGCCAATCTTTCTGTCACCCAATGCGGCCTTGCCAAAAAGCTCAATTGCCTTAGCAGTCGGGTGAAGCGGCTTAATCCTTCCTTTTTTAGTACAGATTTCTGACTCATGCAAAAATCCTTCTCGGAGAAGATTCCTCTTAACCCTGTTCCCATTATATGGATTAATTTTGAGCCTTTCATAAATCTCCACTGTTCCGCTAAGCGGATTTTCCATTACAGCCTCAAGAAACCTTTCCTCCAGGTTATTTAGTTCAAAATCTTTCCTTCTTTCATCGCCCAAAATATCCCTAACAGCCTCAGGTTCGCTGCAATCGCCCTTTATTAGGGCCAAATAGCCCGAATAACCCGTCATTCGCTTTTTAACGTCCTTATCAGTAACAGCTCCCTTTATTAGGGGAATATGCGGGAATTGAACAAGGAAAGGCTTAAACCACCTGCCCTGAAGCTTGACGACTGCAGAACCTATGGGAAGCTCCCCAAGATATTCAAGCTCGGAAGGATTGAGAAGTAAAGAGCTTGATAATGTATCAATATCAGCCCCGTGTTTTAGGTTCATAGCAATGGTTGTATAGGTGTTTCCGATAGCCGGTTTTGAGATAAGGGACGGATGCTGATCTATCAGGATGATAGACTCCCCAAGTTCTCTAATCTCCCGAAGGATTACATCGGTTACTGTTTCCTCGCCGTGCTGTTCCTGCTGCTTTCTAAGAAGAATATGATGGGCTTCCTCGATGAGGATTGCATGCTTGAACGTTTCCCTGGCTTTTTGCCCTAACCGATAATTATGAATCCATAACAGCAGAGCTTCGATAAAAAAGGTCTTGTCAGCTTTTGTAAGGGCGTCAAGCTCCATGATGACGTTTTCTTCAAGCAGATTCTCTATAGCGATTGACTTTTCAACATTGAGCGCTTTGCCAAACTCACCGTAACAAAGAACGGCCAGAGCTCGTTTGGTCGAGTCGAGCCACTGGGCTTCTCTCCCGCGGGATTTATAGTTATTTATCCACAAAAAGACATCCTTAAAGGTCGGATATTCCTTTGAGTCTTCATGTATGTCGAATTCTCCAAAAACCGCATCAATCGCCCTCATCAAAAGATACGATACGCCTTCTCCGAGAAAATAGGCATGACAGAGAATTTCGGAAAGCTTCCTAATCCATGTGGTCGGAAGAATTCCTGGCGGAGGAATAAGCGGATTCCAGAAGAAAAAGGATGGCTCACGACCAATTGTGAAAACACGGATTGTCTCGCTAAATGACAGGAGGTCACGGTAATTTCTCTTCCAGTCAAAGATCAAAAACGGTTTAAATTTGCAGAGAAAATTCCAGAGGATATTGAATGCTACCATTGTCTTTCCTGAGCCGCTTCTCCCAAAAATGGCAACATGGTGAATCCATTCCTCTTCCATGAGGCCGAACGGATATAAGGCCTTTTTTCCGTGCAGGACGGTTCCGAGCGGATAGTCGCCTTTCGCCAAATCTTTCGGAATGGGCGATAACAGGATTTCCTTTTTCTCAAAGGTCTCATTGAGATGCTTTGCTGAAAGCAGATAAATCAGAGACTCGGCGTATTGCTTTTGCCTTTCAGAGTGATACATCATCCACAGAGAATTGGCCTGCTTCTCCCCTATCACTGGTTTGAGCTTCGACAACAGGTCGTCAATCTTATCCGGTCTCTGCATGTATAATGGCTGTTAACGCGGGGATAAATCACGGATGTATGGGGCATGCGGTTTGTGCTTGTGAGGGATAATAATATTAATTGCTATGTAAAGATCAATTATGGCAAAATATGCAGGCTGTAAAGAAAAAAAGTCCAAGTGCCCGAAATGTGGGAAAAATGAGGCTATTAATTATTTGAATGAGGATCGGTCAACTATAAAGATTAAATGCAGTTCTTGTGATTTTGATACCGGATGGATAAAATTTAAAGAACTGGTGAAAAGGGGACAAGTAAAAGTGTAGCATCCCGATTAAAGCATAATCGGCAAATAATCAGGACGTTAATCAACCACCTTCCTCATCCTGAGAAGCTCAATATATTCCGGAAGCAGCCTGAAAAGCTCTTTTTTCAGATTGAGAATGTCCCTCCAGGTCTCGATTTTCTGGCTTCTCTCCTGTTCCTTTAGTCCGGAGATGCCTTTTTCCAGATGCATCCTTCTTGAATTCAGGCTGTCGATGTACTTCCCGGATACGTTGACATAGCCCATCGGGGCCACTTCGAGGAGCAATGATGAAAGCTTTGCAAGCTCCTCCTCAATCTCCTTTAGTGCGCCGTTTCTCAGGGCTTTCCTCTGCCGGATTTCTGAGCCGAGCTCGTCAATTATATCCTGCAGCAGGCTGATTTTCTCATCCAATAGCCCATCTATCAGATTGTCAGGCTTTTCGCTTTCCGGGCATAATGGCGAATATTCATCATCCATAAAATCAGCTAAAAAATCGTCAAGAAAGATAATAGGTGTTGGGGATAATGTATCAAATGTATGGGAAAAGCGGTAAGTGCTTTTGCTCACATCATTTACATGTGAACATTAGGAATCTATAAATCTTATTGAATATTTGCTACCCAAGTCAAGATAACATTCTTCACAGCCGGATACTAAATCACAAAGGTCTGAACTTTCAAATGGGCAAACAAAAGATATTTTATTATCATCTCTCAGATACTCTTCATATATGAGCTGTTCTTTCATTGCCCAACCGGCAATAATTTCTAATTGCCAAGCCCAGAAAGCAGCCAATGTCTCATTATTGTCAAAACATTCATGACTTGAATAATTCATCTTGAACGAAGGAGTAATTATTTTTTTCCCTTCGTCAATCTGAGAAACAAGTGTATGATAATCTCTCAGATGATTAAAGACTGTTGGATAAGGCTCATTGCCGAATAGTCCTTTTAGGGTTAATTTTAGATCATCAATATAGATTGCATTTCCTTTCAAGATAAAAATTCTAAAAAAAGTATCGATAAAATTTGATAAATCTTCTTTTTCTTCTTTATTACCAATCAGACCTGATATTTTTTCGTTCAGATAATATAGATAAGAAAAAAGTTCATCATCATTGTAACCAAGCTCTTCAATAATTGTATCCTTCCAAGCTTTCACTTTATTGGCATAATCATTCCTTAACTTCAGACTGATTTTGGGAAGGATATCTAATATTTTTATCAGCCTAAAAAGTGTATTTACATTAGCATTCGGCTCTGCTGCATGTCGTGCAAATAATTCCCAGTCAGCCGAAATATCATAAGTATCTGGTAAGGCAGGAGTGATTGATAAGGAAGCGAGCATTATTGCTGAGCATAAATATCTTCGGTCTAAAAAATCCTTTTTAAGGCTATATACAGTTTCTTTTAAACTGTAATACAATTTATTGAGAGTATCATGATCGTGATTCAGGTCCACTGCAAGAAAGTTTATCCTATTTTCTTCTTGTGTCTTGATGAATTCAGCCTTGTATACGTTTTTAGCAAAATATATTGATTGAAGTAATTGCGCGATGAGTTCCTGAACAACGATTTCATTTCTGTGAAGGCTTTCTAAAGCTGTTTCTGTGCCCTTTATATGGTAAAACAAATCTAAATTGAGGTGCTTATTTTTAAAATTTGATATATGCTTGTTTTGCTCTTTAATTTCAACATTTGTAAGAATTTCAAAAAAAGCCTTTGTGCCAATAAAACTGACTAATCTTTGAATCACTCCGCTAAATTCGTTACTCCATCTCATGTGGATATTATGCTCTTCATCAAAGACAATATCCTTTGCTATGCTTCTTTCGCCCTGGTTGAGATCTTTTGGTAGGGCGATAAGATTTATATCATTGTAAAATTTTGCCCCTTCCCCATTGACATAATGAATCGAATTAAAAGCCGACCAAGATGGCTTCATGTCAAAAAATGAAAAGCTCATTTTTTTGCATCCTCAAGAAGCCATTCACCATATTTTTGAATGCTTTCTATTATCTGTACTTTTTTTTCATGATCGATATCTTTGTCTCCAAGAATTTTGTCTATCATCTGCTTGGCCGGGTGTGTAAAATCAGAATTGGGATCTATTGGACTGTGATACACAGACCTTGCGCTTTTTCCCTTTAATTTAGTTTTATTCGGAAGGTCTGATGATTCATATCCGGCAGCTTGCAACAAGATTATTCGGTCTTCATGCGAGAGCTCGAGTGCTTCTGTCAATGCAATTATAGTTCTTTTTTTGGGAATGCTCCGAATCCCTCTCTCAAGTCTATTCAGATGGCTTTGGTCTAGTCCTGCCTTGATAGCTAATGCTTTTTGGGATAATTGTGACCTTGTCCGAAATTTTTTCAGAAGAGTGCAAAATTCATTCATGTCAACTCCTTAACTTTCAGTCTTATGTCTAGATTAAGATAGTAAAAAGCATAGCCAGATGCAAGAAATAAATTGGGAAAAGCATATTTTGCTTGACTTTTTCAAATTTTAAGTGTATGTTTTAGCATATTCACCTATGCTATAGCATATTTTAATGAATATTCATTTTCGGAGGATTTGTGCACTGCTTATTATCCGATCATAAAACCGCTTTCATCTTCATTTGGTTCGCCTCAAGCTTCGGCTCGATGTACGCTATAGCCAGTCTTATGGAAATGTACCGCAACATTTCAGGGATAAGGGTATGGGGAACTGTTCAGGATGCGATTTCAGAAACAAGGCTTGAAGCGGTCTTCTACTCTTTTTGCCTTTCAGTTTTTATCGTGATTGCATTCATACTATTTATTCTCGGGGCAAACCTGCTTATAGAATCAAATGACAGCTTTAATGAATACTGCCCAAAGCCGTGGCTTTTTATCCACTGGGCTATCGTCTGTATGGTTTTTGTCGGCGGTGACGTTTTTGATGGATGGCAGATTGTTCTTTATCCGGCCATAGCATTCCTTTATGTAAGCTCTTTTATTATCATAGCCTCAGGCGGAGTAGCAATATTCTATTGGGAAGGAAACGGATTTCCGTGGAGCTTTTTTTTCAAGAGCGTATCAGTCCTGACAGTGATAATCAGGATTTACGTACTGAAAAAAAGAGGAATATAGAAATGAATTCATACAATCCCTCAAACATCTTCCGGTTGATACAAGCAGGAAGCGACCATCTCAAATGGGTCACAGTAATCGGTGCCGGAAGGCTCGGAAGTAACGTCGCAATGCTTCTTCACCAAAAGGGGCTAAACCAGATCCTCATTGATGATGACTGGGTATCAGAACAGAATATTCAAAGCGGGCATATGATGCCGTATGGCTACGAGGATATCGGGAAATTCAAGGTTGATGCATTGCGGGAGAAAATGATTAAAGCACGAATCTTTCCGGACGTTAAAACTTACAGATGTCATATCACATCAAGGATGAATCCTAATCAGCTCGATTCACTTCTCGGAGAATCAGTTCTCGTTTTATGGGCAATCGACTCGCATGAGGGGCTGCGGTTTCTTGAGAGTAAAATGCTTTCAATGATGAAGATGCGAATACATATTTTTGCCGCAATGCACGGAAAAACAGGCGGAGGCCATGTCGCTATCTGGATTCCGTCCCTTACGCCATGCGTTAAGCACAGTATAGGCCTTGAAGCCTTTAGCCAGATAGTCCAGTCGAGGGCTGAGGCATCAGGAATCGTCAATTCAGACATAAGGATTGTAACTGAGAGCACGGCGAAAGTTATTTTCTCCATCGTGAAAAAGAGGCACGGATTAATTTCAGACCACTTTGATTTGGCAGGAGGAAATTACATGCATATAGAAAAGCTTGGCAATTCTGACATTTACAGGAAATTCTGGATAAAGCCGCAGGGCGATCCAAATTGTCAGCTCTGCGTAGACCGATAAACCCAATAAATAACGGAGGTGAACCATGAAAAATGCAGTCGCGCTCGAAAGAGCCAATCTTCCGGCTCAGGCAGTGGAAACGCAAGTCATCACTTCAGACGGCACTCTTTCTATCAGCCCGCTTCAGGCGCTAAACTTCGGGCTCCTGATGCAGATGGCCAATGAAGTGAAGGCATTAAGGAACCGTCACGAGATGTCAAGGGCGATTGAGCCTATGAGACGCCCTGATACTGTCTTACAGCGTTTCCAAAAGGCTGTCGAATTTTCAATTGACTAGCCAGCTTAACCGAAGGCATGGGGCTCTTTTGGGCCTCGTGCCCAGATTTTAAAGGAGCAAAAGATGCAGTGGGAAACCATTTTCAGTCTTGCATTAATCGCCTTTGTCCTATACAGGATGAAGCTTATCATAAACAAATATCCGAATCTTTCAGTATCCCTTCTTCTTTTCTTTATCGGATACTGGTTAGGGAACCTGATTGATAGTCATGCAAATACTGATGCCTTCAAATGGCTTATCGCATTCGCGCTTGCCTGGAAGGGACGATTGCCTGCAATACGGTTTTTCAAAAGGAGGCGTGTCATAACAAAGGCCTACCAGGAGAAGGTACGCAGATGAAAGGAGTAAAAAGATGAATGGCAGGGATTCTAAAGGCGTCAACTGGGAAGAAGAAAAGCGGAAAAGAACGGAAACCCGCGATTTTGAAGATGAATACGCAGAATTGCACTTTCGTACGGAGAGAATCAGCCGCCCTCCGAAGGAAGGTGACCTTTTCCATGAAGGAAGACAAGAGGCAAATATCCAAAGCGACGGAGAAACCGGCCGCCTTCTTACGCACTCTCATAAAGAGCTCTTCCGGTGCGACTGCGGCTGTATCGTAGAAAATATCCGCCAGACTGTAAGGGATGCAAGCGGGAAGGTATTCTGCGAAAAGCACGGCTCTCTTTTCTGCCGTCTCTGTTCACAGCTTATCATGCCTGGCGAGCAGGTTCGGATTGGCGAGAGCTATTACCACAGGTCAGAATGCGCGGAGAGGGTCGTCAATCACATCCTTCGCGAAGCTGAAATCGAGCCGGAAAAAGTCAATCCGATAGCTTATGGTGAAATGAAAGCATTACAGGCGGCTTTAAGGTCGGAGAAGAGAAATAACAGCGTGCGAAGGATTGGAGATGTTTTAGCTGATATTTTTTCAGGGAGAAAGCCTTATGCCATCAAAAAAATCGACTGACTTCGGTCTTAAAAAAGCACTTCTTGCAGGAGGAAGCTCAACTCATCCACATGCGCGCTCAGTAGTCTCCAATTTTGAGAGGTGCGAAAATATTTCAGGCAAATCGGGCGATTCCGAAGAATGGACAAAAGGAGAAATACCATTCGGATTTATCATCGATGGGAGCGCTTCCGAAAATACACTTGCCCGGCTGAAATTAAGCTGGCTTAACCGGCACTGCCTCATAATCGGGCCTACCGGTGTAGGAAAATCAAACCTGGGAAGGATACTTGCAAGCGAATTAATGCATCATGTCCCGATAATGATATTTGACAGGACAGGAGACCACAGCGATGTTTACTGATAGAAAGCTGATTATTTTTCCTATCAGACTCCTGCGCTTAAATCCTAATGAAGAGCCGGAGGGCGTCCCGTATGACGACTGGCTTGAGATATATTCATCGGTTTTTATCCATTCCCTCATCCTGACTGATGTCAGCAGGGGAAGCTTTGTCCAGATTGCACGATATGCCAATGAGCGTTTCAAATCAAGTGATGAGACCCTGCGCACTTCCATATACGAGCAGCGTTTAGCCCTAAAGGAACTTAAGCCAAAATCCTATCGCGACAATGCAAGGATAACCTACTGGAGCCGCCTTGAGGATAGGTATGATAACATCATCACATCTGCGCTTGGCGATGTTTTCGCCTGCTATAAGGGACATGACCTAATCGAGCTCCTTTCGGAAAACATAGTTTTTGACTGCAAAGGAGTCTCATCCCATTTCCTGAGGATACTCATTCCTCTGATAATCGCCAAGATCTACTGCTACAGGCTGTACAACGACCAGGGCAATAAGCCGCTTCATGCCATCATGGTAGAAGAGGCTGAGGATATCTTCGGGATAAAGGATCACGGGGGGCTATTGGAAAATCCCATTGACGATATGGTCAGGCGTGTCCGGGGACGCGGGGAATTCCTGATTGCCCTAAACCAGACCTACACGACATTGAGCAGAGCGCTTCGCTCCAATGTTTATGTCCAGTTCATGCTGGGTGCAACCAATGCAACCGAACGAACTGAAATCGGACGCTCAATCGGATTACGCGAAGACCAATGGAAAGACGCCCTGAACCTGGATACGCCAAAGGCGTTCGTTGCCATTGAAGGGAAAATGCCTTTGCTTGTCTCCATTCCTGAATATAAGGTTACTAGAAATGAGCCAAAGAAGACAAATCTTATCGCCTGATGAGCTATCCTTTATTCCTGTATCAGCCGGGCTTCGAAACAGCGTTCTCCAACTGGTTTTTGCATCCGGCCATAAGAGCATGGATGAAGTAAAGCAGGAAAGGCAGGTCACTGATTTAAAGAAGATACTTGAGCTTCTTTCCGATGTCGCCAAGAATCCTTTCAAGACCCTTACCGCAAGAAGGAATCTGAGCTTTGGAAATAGCACTTCCGATCTTTTTCGCGTCAAGGATAAAGCCAGAGAAATCGGCTGTGCCATCCAGGTCATAACAAAGGCTACGCGCGGCCCCGGCCAGAAGGGCATTTATCTGGAACTCACCCGGAAAGGGGTGGAATTTTTAATAGAGAACAGATTATGGAAAAAAGATAAACCCTATTATTCCGGAAAAATGGGCTTTTCCGGCGCCCTTCTCGTACATGGATTGCTGATACCTCATTTCGAAGAAAGAGGCTTAAAAGCGTTAATTGAGGGCATCAATAAAGGATATGACTGCGATATCGGAATCATTGGAGACAACAACTCTTCGGAAATAGCAATTGAGCTATCTGTCTTTACTTCAGCAAAACAGGAACTGGTAAATATCAGGCGGGACATAGAGTCCGGCTGGAAAAAGATAATAAGCGTCGTAGTCTTTTTCGAGAGAAAAGATGACGAAATGGTTGAAAATGAATTAAAGACCCGCGAGAAAGCAAAATCCTTTTTTGAGTATTTCAGCATACATCTATCCCTTGATGAACTAAACAGAATAGACATAAGATGCATTAGTGAATTCAGAAAGAAGGCCAATAATGAAAGATAATTGGGAATATGGCATCCCTCCTAAAATCGAGCCCTGGGGACTTTCAGACCCGTTGGCTATAGCCGGACAGGCCGGATTAAACGGGATGTTAAAGCCTGGCATTCTGCCTGAACCGATGACTCCTCCGATGCCTAATCCTATCGAGCCGCTACTCCCTTTGCCAGAGCCAAAACAACAGATATCGCCGATATTGACCGGCCTCTCTGAGCCACCATTGATGCCTGCACAGCCCCTTACTCCGGAAACTCTGCCACCGGTAATTAGCGCAAATGATGGTTTATTACTTGCTGAGCCACCCCTGTCAATCGATACAGCAAGCGCATCCAATAAGATTACCGATTTGTCACCCATCGACCACATGGACGCCACACCTGATATTGTGCAATCAGATACACACAATCCGGCATACTATCAGCCGTCAGAAGAGAAGCATGATATTGAAGAGACAAGCAGCAGCCGCATGTGGTCTGACCGCGATTACCCTTTCTTTCCGAAGCCCCGGGGAGGGAAACTTAAAGGAACAAGGCAAATACGGATGAGAAAAAGGGTCAGCATGAAATATCCGATTGTTCAGCCACAAGAGAAATGCCCGGTCTGTAAAAGCCCGATTGTATTGGGGAGATGCCTTACCTGCACGTCTCTTGATACGTGTCCGGATTGCGGACATGTGCTCTTTGAAGGAAAATGCATTAATCAGGACTGCGAAAAATCAAGAGAAAAGTGCCCTGAATGCGGTGAAAAGTTGCCTTGCGGCTGCGGATATGAGCGATGACTAATTCGTACCAAATATGGTTTTCTGGCACCAAATGGCAGGTATGCCAGATAAATATTGTAAATAATAAAGTTATAATCGTTAAAATATCTTCCACAATAATTGATACCAACCCTTATTCTACCCAATTACTCAGTATCAATTACACTAAACAACAACCTTCAACAATCAAAAACAATAAAGAAGACATGCAAATTTTATCAAGACAAATCTTAAAAGTCCCAAAATCCCTTAGTCACGATTCCAGGATATCAAAGCAAGTATCCAATTCGCAACAGGGCATTAAATCCATCATGCAAAAATTTGACAGTCACAAGTCGCATAGTTAACCAATTTCATAGCTAATTGTCAAACAAAAAACACTCAGGGCAAACCCCAGGAAGCCAAATTCAAAATGAACCCATTCACAAATCAAAACAGAAAACAGTGTGGCCGGAATATGGCCAGAAATCGAGTCAATCAGAAATCAGACATCCACAAAAATCAATCACAACAACCGGTGTGGCCTAACACAGAAAAAATTATCATCTGCATGAAATGCATGGCATATTAATATAATTCAATACGAATAAACGAAAAAATACGTCATGAGAACACAAACCCAAAATACAGGCTATGGACAATTCAGATACGTGGATTTTGCATCCGCAAAGCAACCTAATTTCAGGAACAATGTCGTTCATATAGAAGAGGTCCCTTCCCTTCTAAAAACGAATAAATCTTTCGAATGCTATTCGACGTACTTTCTTTTCACAGATGACCTCAGCCGATATATGAAAACCAATATTATCAATGGCAGGCAATCGGTAAGCGGCTATAGAGGCCCTCTCTATGCATACTATTTCCCGCTTGATATCGACTGTCCAAAAGACCTAAGCTTCTCCCGCGAGGCAGCTATCGAGGCATTGGATAAATTCAGAAACGATATAGGGATTCCGGATTACGGGATTAATATCTATTTCAGCGGGAAAAAGGGATTTCATCTGATGGCCGATACGAGAAGCTTTGATGTATCACCCTCACCAGAACTTAATCTTCATTTCGCCCGGATGAGAAAAAGCATTTCTCTACTTATCGGAGAATATGGAAAAACAATAGACCGCCAGATAAACGATACTGTTCGCCTCTGGAGGATACCAAACACCCTCAATGCAAAAAGCGGGTTATATAAGATTCAACTATCTTCTGATGAGCTTTCAAATCTATCAACGGGTCAAATCAAGTCAATGGCAAGGCATAAGCGTCCCATCTGGGGCACGGACCTGTCAGGGCTTTTGCCTCTTTACCCCGTTCAATTGAGCCAAAAAGCCAAAGGATTCTATCAGGAAAACGCCAATAAGTTAAGCCAATCTGTCCATCATGGATTTAACAGCAATTCCAAAAGGCCTCTCCAAAAGGATGGGCATCAGTCAGATTTTAAAATGTGCCCTGCAATGGATAAAATCTATAACAGCAAGATTGCGAAAGGTAACCGGAATAATGCTGCCATCATTCTGGCATCTTACTTTCTTAACAGGGCCGGAAAAGATACCCAAAAGACACAGTCCGAAATATTCGAATGGAACAGGATTAATTCAATCGGATTAAGCGAAAGCGAGCTCTCCAGGATTATCAGAAGCGCTGAACGCGGAAAATACCGGTTCGGATGCAAAAGCTTAGCCGAGTACTGCCCATATAAGGACCCGAAAGACTGCGATTTTAACAGAAAATTCCACGCAAAAATGAATCAGTAAATTAAAATGCGGGAAGCAAAAATGCATAATCGATTTACATACAATTCAAAGAATGGCCTCGCAAAAAAGGATCGCTTAAGAAGCCTTTTTTTCGCCCTCAGCATCGCATTGACCTTTATATCGCTTCATGCGGGCTTTTATTTCTATGAAGCGATGTTTGGCCTCTCCGTTGCAATCGTTTCCTCCTTTACATTCGAGTCGCTTCGGATAGCAACCCTTTACGGAGCGATAAGAAAGGATAAGGTCAACCGGGGCATCGGAATCATCCTATATGCCGGAATGGCTTTTGTCTGCGGCTTTGCAGGCATCGCCTCATTTCATGCAAGAATAATTGAAAACTACCGAAAAGACACAATGCAGGCATCTATCCGGCAGAAAAAGGAAATCGAAACGATAAAGCTTTCCCAGGCAGATGAATTCAAAGTTGAACTCGAAAGGATTTCAAAGGACATCAAATGGTGCGAGGTCCAGATTGCTAAAAACCCTGATTCCGAATACTGGGCAAGGCGCTTTGAGCAGGTACAAAATGAGGAGCATAAAGTCAATGCAATGTATGACAGCCTTCTATCTTTTATCCCAGGCAAGGATATTGAGGGATGGATTGAGCAGCAGTCTGCAAAGTACGGAATTGAAAGAAATCAAACATTAGATAGCTACGGCAAATCGTGGGCTACATCAGAAGCTGTAAGCGAAGTATGGAAGCTTTCCGGGATGGCTGCAAAAAAGCTTGCGGCAATTATAATTGTCATAAGTATTGAACTAGGCATTCTCATGCTCGCGATGCTATCCAGGGAGACGAAACGTCCGGCAATGCTTCCAACCAATGGACGCTTCAGGCAGCTTGCAAGAAAATACGGAGAAGAAGCGGTCTGCAATTTCATAGCATCCAGCCGTGACCATTTTTCACAGACAGGAAAACTTCCTATGGCCCGCGACCTCTCAAGGAAGAACCGGGAAATCAGAAGGGAAATACTGTCCGGGAAACCATCGGCGAATGAACTGGAAGAAATCATGGAGCTATAGGTTAACCCTAATTTAAGCATTGAAAAAAATGGAAACTGCAAAGTCCGAAAATATGTTCGTCCGAATTTTTCCGGGTTCAGGAAACAAGCGCCTTCTTGACGCAAAGGATGCTGCTTCCTACCTATCGATAAGCCGCGCGAAGCTCTACCAGTGGGTCGATGCCGGAAAGATTCCAAGCGTTCGGATTGATAAAAGAAGGCTTTTTGATATCCTTGAGCTTGACGAATTTGTGGAGAAGCTAAAATACAGCCAGAGAAAGGATGCGGAATGCCTATGAAATTTTCATTTACACATGCTTTCTTAATTGCTATATTATATACGGCTATCGCGTTTTGGCTTCCCTGCAAAGGATAAGGAGAAGCCGGAATGTCAGTATATTCAAAACAGAGAATGGACGGAACCATCTCCTGGTACTTTGATTTTATGCATGAAGGAATCAGGTACCGCGGAGTGGGCGGAACAACAAAAACGCAGGCGCAACGAGCGCTTGAGAAAAGGAGAAGCGAAGTTCTGAATGGCGATTTCGGGCTTTCCCAAAAAATCCCAAATCAAAAAATCGAAAAGTTCGCCGAGACCTATCTATCCAGAAGAATGCATCTTCGAAGCCAGAGGCGTGACGAATTATCGGTAAGGACGCTTCTTCGGGTTTTTAAAGGCGAAAACATGTCCGCCATAATGCCGCAGAACATAGAGGATTACATATCACTTCGGCGTAATGGGGGCGTATCCAACGCAACAATAAACCGGGAGCTTTCATGCCTAAAGCGGATGTTTAATCTTGCAATCAAATGGGGTGATGCGAAAAGAAATCCGGTAAATGATGTCGACTTTCTGGAGGAGCCGCCCGGAAGGACCCGGTTCCTCTCCACAGAGGAGGCGAAAACCCTTCTGGAATGCTCAAGCCCGCACCTTATGCCGATTGTGATGACGGCGCTAAATACCGGGATGAGGCTTGGAGAGATTCTCCCGCTTACGTGGACGCAGGTTCACATTGATAGTGTCATCGAGCCTTATATCGAACTCTCAGAGACCAAAAACAACAGGAAAAGGTTCGTTCCGCTAAATGATGACATGGTCGGGCTTATGAAAGGCTTAAAGAATGATTCGCGCCATGTATTTCTCGGAACACGCGGGGAGCCTTTAAAGTCGGTCAAAATGCCTTTTGAGACGGCTCTGAAGAGAGCGGGCATAAAGGATTTCAGGTTTCATGATTTAAGGCACACCTTCGCATCGCATTATGTCATGAACGGCGGAGACCTTCTTGCCTTAAAGGAGATTCTTGGGCATAGCAGCCTGAAGATGGTTGAAAGGTATTCTCATCTTGCTTCCGCGCATAAGATGAAGCAGATAAATAATCTTTGCGGAAAATTCAGGATTTGCCACCCTATTGCCACTTTGGGAAAATCCGGTCAGAATGATGAAAAACAATAAGCCGCACAAGTCATTGACATTATGCGGCTTATCGAAGTGGGCCCGGTAGGATTCGAACCTACAACCTGCGGATTATGAGTCCGTTGCTCTGCCGTTGAGCTACAGGCCCGCAATGAGTTATTAAAATAAGCAACTGAGTTGAATATTTCAAGTAGAATTATGCGAAAACCAATCTACCTTTCATCCCCGGTCAAAGTAAAAAAGCCCGAAAGTCATTAATAATTCTCTCTCGTGCCTTTACGGGCTTGACCCTATGGAACCGACTATTTTTAATAAATTATTCTTGTGAAGTTCTAGCTGATATTTCTTCGCAAAGTTTTTCGCTCAGCACCCAGAGCTCCTCAGCCAGTTTCACGTCCAAGGCCTGCTTATTAGAGGGCGTCACCGGGCGACGCTTGGAGATATACTGCCCCCTCAGGGAAGCCGCCTCGGGTGAGGTAGCCAGCCAGATTAAAGAGTCAGCCCCTTCTTCGGGTGTGATGGCAAAGAGGGCGCCGAGTTTATATATGAGATTGTTCACAACTCCAAGATCAGTATTGCCATACGCGCCGAATTGGGTCTTGACATTGCCAGGTTCAAAACAGTTTGCCATGGCGGTGGTGCCGTCCAATCGCCGCTGCAGCTCCTTGGTAAAAAGAATATTGGCCAGTTTGGAAGTGGCATAGGCCAGTGTGCCGGAGCCCTCCAGGGATGCGGGCGTTTTTTGCAGATCGAGTTTGCCACGAGCATGCATCGCGCTCGAGGTCGAAATGACCCGTGCATCGGGTGTCTTACGGATCAAGTCCATCAATGAGGTGGTAAGCTGGAAGCCGGCGAGATGATTAAGGGCAAAAGTCTGTTCGATGGCGTCCGGGCCCAAAACAGGTGATTTGAATACAGCGCCGGCGTTGTTAACGAGCACATCGATCCGGTCATGTCTGGATTTGAATTCTTCCGCTGCCCGCCGCACCTCGGCGTTCCGGGAGAGGTCGCAGATGATCATCTCCAGATTTCGGTTGCCGCTGCTGGTTTGCAGTTCAGCAAGCACCTGTTCGGTTTTCTCCCGGTTCCTGCCGACGATGGTCAACGAAGCTCCCCGGCTGGCAAAGTTCCTGGCAGCGGCTTTGCCGATGCCATCAGTGGCGCCGGTCACGAGAATGACTTTTTGTTGCAGATCTTTCATTTTACATTTTTCCTCAGTGCTGTCCAAAATAGATTGGTTTTGTAAATTTGTTCTATGAAAAATCAACACCTTACATGCCCAGAATAGCCTTTTTTTATTTGAGGTTCCCTACATGCTGTCCAAGACGTCAAAAGTCAAAACTTTCTTGGACGGCCGATAATTTTTATCACTCCCCATGCTGTTTTCACTTGATATTGCAAATTTGAATATTTATTTTCCCCAACTGACTGCCGCCCTACCTTCTGCAAGCACGATTTTATCACCAAACGATCAAGAGGGGCGGAACAGGATACGCTTCGTTTGGCCCGCTGGAAAAAACCAAAAATAAACATCTCAAGATCGGAGCACTATGCCGACCCATCTTACCATTCACCTTTCAGCCGCGGATTATCTGATCATCCTGGTTTATCTATTAGTTACGATAAGTCTCGGGCTGCATTTCGCCCGAAGGTGGAAAGGATCAGAGGATTTTTTTCTCGCCGGCCGCAGTCTCACCTGGCCGATCATCGGATTATCGCTTTTTGCCACCAACATTTCCGCCGAGCATTTCGTCGGCCTGGCGGCGGGTGGCAATCGCGAGGGATTAGTGCAGGGCTGTTACGAGTGGATGGCCTGTTACTGCCTGTTGATGTTAGCCGGCGTCTTTGCGCCGCAGTACCTGAAGCACAAAGTGTTCACCATTCCGGAATATTTTGAAAAGCGGTACGGCGCAAAAGTGCGCATGCTGCTGACCATTTACTTTCTCGTCATGATCATCTTTACCAAGTCATCGGTGGCCTTGTACTCGGGCACACGGGTCCTTTGCGATTTAACCAGCTGGGATTTCCAACTCATCCTCTGGGGCATCGGCATCTTTACCGCGGTTTATACCATTGTAGGCGGACTCGCCGCAGTCGTCTATACCGACGCGCTCCAGGCGATCATTCTGATCGGCGGCTCTATGGTGCTGACCGGCCTCGGCATGGATCAGGTCGGGGGATGGGACGGCTTGACGGAACGGCTGCAGCACCTGGGCAAAACCGATCTCCTGTCCATGGTCAAAGGCCCGGAGTCCAACAGCTCTTTCATCGGTTTCATTCTGGGAAATTTTCTCGTGGGCGGCATTTTTTACTGGTGCATGGATCAGGTGAACGTGCAGCGCGTGCTGGGCGCGAAGAACGTGCGCGAAGCGCGGCTTGGCGCCGTCTTTGCAGGTTTTCTAAAAATCATTCCGGTCTTTATTCTCGTTCTGCCCGGCGTGATCGCGGCGGCGCTGGCTCTGGATATTCGCGGCATCAACGGCGCGGCGGATTATAACCGGACCTACAGCGTTTTGGTGCAGACCCTTTTGCCCGCGGGGCTCAAAGGACTCGTTCTGGCCGCGCTGCTGGCGGCGCTGATGTCCTCCATCAGCTCCATGTATAACTCGGCCTCCACGCTGGTGGCGCGCGATCTGGTCGCCCGCTTCTATCCAGGGACCTCGCAACGTATGCAGATCCTGATCGGTCAGTTTGCCCTGCTCATGGTGATGGTGGGAGGCATCCTGACCACCCCCCTGATCGGCAAATACGCTCATCTCTGGGAATACCTCCAGGAGGTGACCGCCTACTTTTCCGTACCTTTTGCCGTAGTCGGACTGTGCGGGGTTTTTATCCGCCGGGTGAACCGCAGCGGCGCCTATGCGGCCATACTGACCGGAGTGGCCATGAGCGCCTTGCTGATGACGGACAGCCACACGCAGGGCGGCCTGCTATCGATATTACGTCATCCCTATCTGAATTCCTTCCTCACCCGCTCTTTTCTTTGCGCATTCATGAGCTTCATCGCCTTGATAACGGTCAGCCTGCTCACGCCGCGACCGGCTGAGGCGGTTCAAACAGGCGTCTTTAGCTTTTCCTGGAAACGGGGAGAGGGTGAATCGGATCACGATCTTCGTCTGGCGGGAATCTGGATGGCGGTGCTGTTTATCAGTGTGACAACGCTCTTTTGGATTTTTCGATAAGGAGCTTTCGAGGGCGCCAATCCACCTCTTTCACCTGCCCGGCTCCACAGACTCTGAACAAGCTGCCCTAATTGACAGAACCGGCGCTTATCCTACTAAAGGGCCCCTTAAAACGCGCCTGCCACCTGACGCAGAAATCGCACGCTGTCCTCTGCGGTGTCCTCGCTGGTCTCTTCCAACAAAATGCTGATGCCTGGTTTGCGTTCCACGGCGAATTTCATCACCAAATCCCAGCGTAACAGGCCGGACCCCATCGCCGCGGTCTTGATCCGGCCCTCCTCTACAACGAAATCCTTGGCGTGAATAATGGCGATGCGGTCGCCATAGAGATCAAAGGCCTCGTTGAACACCGCTTGCTGCTGGCGATAATTTTCCGGCGAAAGCAGGTTCACCGGATCAAAGACCACCTGCAGATTATCCGAAGCCACGACGTCCAGCATGCGGCGCATTTTTTTCGGTGTTGAAACCGCGTGCGAAGCGACTCCTTCGATGCCGACGATGACGCCGAACTTTTCCGCTTCCGTCACCAGCTCGGCGATGCTGGCCAGCGACTGCTGAAACGCCGCCTCGCTCTGATTGTCCGGATGGGGCGAATAATCGGCGTTGAGCGAACCGGTCTCCAGAGCCACCAGCCCGTTGCCGAAATCGCGGGCATAGCGCAGATGCTCCTTGAAAAGTCCAAGCAGCGAACGGCGCATTTCCGGATCCGGATACAGCGGATTCACATAACAGCCCAGCACCGCGATCTGCACGCCGTGGGTCCGGAACGCCTGGCCGATGTCATAGGCGAGCCCGGGATTCAGCAGTCCGGGTTTCAGATCGATGCCGGCGATGGCCTTGCCCACCGCCAGCTGCACACAGCTCATCTTCTTGGCCGCAATTTTAGCGGCAAGCTCCGCGGCAGGCAGACAACCGAAATCATGGGCACGCGCGCCGATGCGAAGGGGCAAAGGGGAATCCATGCAACAGCCTCCGGGGATAAAAGTAGGGGGATTATCCGAAAAGTCCCATCGCCTTCCGGGCAAAGGGCGTATGCACACGCCCCTCGCCCAGTGACAGGTCTTTTATTTCTTCTACGGAAGGTTATGAATAAAAAATGGCGTAAAAAACACCAGCAGCTCAGGCCGCCTGCTGTCCGTGCAGATACTCACACAGCATCATCAGCGTCAGTCCCTGGCCGTAGAGCGTCGGGTAGCGGGTCAATTTGCCGTACGCATCGATGGTCGGCATGATGGGCGTTCCGCCTGACACGCCCTGCACCGCGCCCTCCCCGTCGATCTGCGCCACGACGCCCTCCATGGCTTTGAAAGCCTTGGCCTGATAGCCGGAGTCCAGCATTTGCAGCCGAACCGCTTTCAGGATGCCGCCGGCAATGCCCGCGCTGCCGGAGGTCTCCTGGTAGAAATCCGGACGAGTCATCACTGTGTGCCACAGACCGTTCTCCGCCTGAAAGCTCAAAAGGCCGTCCACCAGTTTTCTGTATCTTTTAAGAATTTCGTCCGGCATGGGAACCAACGCCCCGATGGCCTCCATGATAAAAGGAGCGCCGATCACGATCCAGGAATTGCCCCTGGTCCACAGAGCGCCGGACATGAAGTTTTTATGTACGCAATGCCATCCGTGATACAAAACTCCGGTTTTCTCATCCTGCAGCAACTGTAAATGAGACAGGAGCTGAAAGTAGACCTCCCGGGCCATGGCTTTATTGGCGGTAAGCCGGGCGGTGCGGGAGAGAAACACCAGCGCCATGAACACCGTGTCCGCCCACACTTCATCTGAAACAGAATGGCCGTGAAAGAAAACGCCCTCTTTGGATCTGCCTGCCGAGGCCAAGACCCAATCCGCATAGTCGACGGCGATGTCGCGGTAATAGGGATCGTTGGTTCTCAGAAACATATCGGGATAGATGGCCAAAGGCGCCAAATAGTTCACATGGTCTTTCTTGGCGCACTGGTGCTTGTTTTTCGCGACCCAGCCGGAGAGATAGTCCAGCACCTCGGCCTTGTGGGTTCTCTCGTAATAGTCGGAGATGGCCACCAGGCCGACGCCGGCGTTCCAATCCCAGTCATCGATATCCAGGCCCCAGCTGGCGGGATCGTGATCCACTTCATTGGCGGTCTCGCGCACCAGTCCCGCCGTGCCTCGCTTCATATAGGCATAAACCTCGCTCGCCTTTGCCAGCGCTAATGATGAATTCATGATAAAGGCTCCTTTTTACAAGTGACTGTTTCAGCGTGCCCGCTTGCAATAGAGGCGGGCCCAAAACTTATAGCGGCAAAATAACGTAAACCAATATAATCAAAAAAACCATTATTGCCAAGCATGGTTTTCCATCGCCCGATTAGCAAAACCGGCGCCGCGGCAGACTCTTTCCAATAATAAAAAAAATCAAAAAACGAAATAGAGTTTGGCGGACAACCCTTTGCTGTTCCTGTTCGGCTGCAGCCTGCTTTGGCAGCCCTGCGGCCCGGTCAACTCGGCTGAATGCGATTTGTTGCCGATGGCGGTGATAGTGTGCAGGAAAGAAAGATCGCCATGAGGAAAAAGCGGAACCGTTCGGTCATTGACCGCCCCTTTGGGCGGCTTGGGGGTGAACAGATGCAGGAACAGATCCTCGGTTGCAGAAACGGCGGAAAACGAGGCGGCGCCGGCCTGCACTTCAACCGCGTACAGCCGGCTGTAATAGCCCTTGAATTCCGGATAGATCCAGGACTCTCCGGTCACGGTGTCGTTGTACTCTTTGTTATAAAGTCCAAAGAGCGGACCGCGCATTCTGTTCTTCCACACCCGGTAGGGCCCGTCCGCGAGAAGGGTAGCGCCGGTCACCAGACTCTCGGGATAGGAAAAGGTGATCCCGAGCAGATCATATGCTCCGGTGGGCGGTTGATAGGTGTATTCTAACAGGCAAAGGCCGCCGTCCTGCATGGTCCATTGCATCCGGCAGGGCACAGGGCCGTCATAGATCCACTCGACCCCCTGGCCCTGGGTGGAGCGGAAAAGGCGGAGTTCTTTCAACTCCGGATGCACGCCAAGCCAACGTGGCCCGTTGGTCAGCGGGATGGTCCTTGAATTTTTTTCGATACGGCTGAGCAGACCGGTTCGCTTGTCGAACTGCACCATCAGATCGCCGCAGGAGAGAGTGATCCGACCGTTATCTTCAGCGCCAACGACCGGAGCAACGCCCGGCTGCACCGCTCGTGCACTCCACTGCTGCGGCGTCGACAGGTTCCAGCACCACTGATTGATCAGCCGATCATAGGGATCCCAGGCGGTCAGGTAGAGCGCGTCATACTGCTGCCAACTCTCCGGCAGAGCAACACGCAAGCTCCCTTTTCCCTGCGGCGGCGCCTCAGCAACCAGCACTTTTCCTGAAACGGCCCGACGTTTTACCTGGGGAAAGAAACCGTCGAAGCGGACCCAGTCGCAGGCAAACCGGCACTGCTGCAAAGAGGTTTCGTCAAACCGGTTGTGCACCGTCAGGCTGCCGTCAAAGCGGTTGGTGATGATTTTCTTTTCAAACTGAATAGGCGACCAGATGTCTCGGATGGTGTAAAAGCTGCCCTCTTTTTCGCGGTAAGGGCCGAGGATGCCGTCGGGCCCCATATTCCCACAGGTGTCCAGGGAATCGCCCAGGTCCCGGCGCAGCACGCCTTCATCGCAAAAAACCCAGAGAAAAGCGCCGGCCGAGAGGGGATTGGACAGCATCGAATTCCAATAATCGTCCAATCCGGCGCCAAGGCCGCCGTCGTACATGCCATGGAGCACTTCGGTGGGAAAGAACACCTCCTTGCCGTGGAAGACGGTTCCGACGCCGTAATCCCAGGGAAAGTAGTGAAACGTGTTTAATCCGTTAAGGGTCTCCCAGGGATGAATCACGGTCCGTTTCTGCGGATCGTGTTCGGCGTAATCGGGCAGCAGCTCATAGTTGAATCCGCCTTCATTGCCGTTGGCCCAGAGGACGATGCTGGGATGATTGACATCGCGATGGATCATCTCGGCGACCAGCTTTTTGCCCACCGGCGTATCATAGGGCGGATACTGCCAGCCGGCCAGTTCATCGATGACGAACAGTCCCAGGGAATCACAGACATCGAGAAAATGAGCGTCGGGCGGATAATGGCTCATGCGCACCGCGTTCATGTTCATCTCTTTGATCAGGTTTACATCCTGCAGACTGAGCGGCCGGCTGGTGCAACGGCCGGACTCTGGCCAGAAGCAGTGACGACACACGCCGCGAAACATGATCTTATTATCGTTGACATAGATGCCGTCGTGCGGACGCACCTCCACAGTACGAAAACCGAACCGCTGTTCCATGCTGTGCAGCACTCGTTCATCCTGCTGCAGCCGGATCACCGCGGTGTAAAGATGGGGAAATTCAGGAGACCAGAGCTTCGGGTCCTCCACCCTTCCCTGCACACAGGCTTGGGCGGCTGCCGCGGTCCAGCTGCCGGGCAGAAGACGTCCCTGCTGTTTCAATTGAACGAGAATCTGCCGGTCGGAGCGTTGAGTGCGCGAAAACACATCGATGCGAAAAGAACCGTCCTGTCTGGCGTCGATGGCCACCCGCTCGATATATTCGCGGGGAAAAGCCTGCAGATACACAGGCCGATAGATGCCGCCGAACACCCAATAATCGGCCGTGCGCTCCGCCTCATTGACGCTGGCGTTGGCAGACATTTTGCACACCGTCACTTCGAGTCGGTTCTGCGCCCCGCATCGAACCAGAGAGGTCACATCGTATTGAAAACGGTAAAAACCGCCCTGATGCACAGGACCGGCGCTGCGGCCGTTGATCTTGACCTCGGTATCGGTCATAGAGGCTTCGAACACGAGAAAAATTTTTTTATTCTTCCAACCGAGCGGAACCGTGAAAGCATGCCGGTACAGTCCTTTTTCATTCGACAACATTTTATCCCTTCCCCAGTTGTAGCTGCCGAACCCCTGTAGCTCCCAATTGGAAGGCACCTCGATTTTGCTCCAGTAGCCGCTGTTGCGGCCGTGCGTACAAAAGAAATCCCAGGTCACCGTATGATCCTTGTCGATGCCCGACAGATAAAGAGTTTCTGTGGTTTGGCCCAGGCAGGTCGTGCATAAAAGCAGGCAGAAAAGAACGCGCATAATGGAGTCTCCTATTGTCCATACATGATAACAATTTCGGCCTTTTTACACAAATGATTTCTCTCTGCCTGCCTTCCACCAAGAATAACCTGAAAGGGCAAAAAAGAAAACAACGCGCATTATGCCGCTCTGTTTTACGACCTAAGGCCGCTCCCTGTTCGGAACACCGCGCCTGCTTGAGGACGTTGAAACTGCTTGACAATGTAATTAATATTTGCTTTATTGTACATACAATTGACTTTTCCATCCCTTGGCACAGGGTTGCCAAGAGCCCTTATCATCCTCCAACCCGGGTGACGCCATGAAACTCTTTAAAGCCGCATTGCTCTTTTCTTTCTTCATCATGTCATTGTCCTCCGCACAGGCCGTTGAAAAAGTTTTGGGCTATGTGGATCCCTTCATCTGCAGCGCAGGGGATCACGGTCATCTGCACCCCGGCGCCGTGAGGCCGTGGGGCATGGTCCATCTCGGACCAGACACCTATCCCAGCAGTTTGACCGGCAACGGCAATTGGGCGCACTCGGGATATAATTTCCGGGACACCCATGTCCGCGGATTCAGCCATCTGCGCATATCCGGGTCAGGCGGGACCAATCCGCATGACCGGCAATGGCTGGTGTGGACGCTGCCGGGCATCGGCCGGCCTGAACTGCTTATGGACAAGCGTTACAGCCGCATCGATAAAAAAACCGAGAAGGCGGCGCCCGGTTTCTATTCGGTAGCGCTGGACTCGCTGAACATTCATGTCGAATTGACCGTGGGCCAGCATTCAGGGCTTCACCGCTACACTTTTCCATCCGGCGAGGAGCCGCATCTGCTGCTCAAAGCAGGCCGCGGCGCTGAGTCGTCGGTCAAGGTGATCGGCCGGACCGAACTCTCCGGCTCCCTGCCCCCTTCCATCTATTATTATGTCCAATTCAGCAAGCCGTTTCGCCGATATTTCACTTGGGACGATTCGCTGCATGCAAACCGCAGAACCCTGTCCGGCAAAGACTGCGGCGCCGTGCTGTATTTTGCCCAAGTTCGAGAGCCGCTGCTGATGAGGATCGGCTTTTCAACCGTCAGCGAGCAACAGGCTAAAAATAACCTCAAAGCGGAAATCCCGGATTGGAATTTCGAGCGAACCGTGGAGCGCGCCCGGGAGGCCTGGGCGCAGGTCCTGAACAAGGTGGAGGTGGAGGGGGAAGAGGAATACAAAAAAATCTTTTACACGCATCTATATCACTCCTACCTGACCCCCTTTGAGATCACCGATGTGAATGGATTCTGCCGCGGCTATGACGGTCAAGTGCATCCGGTCTCGCACCGCCAGCACGACGGTTTTGCCTTTTGGGATGATTTCCGCAAGTTTTCCCTGCTTTCGCTGACCGAACCGGTGGTCTACGGCGATATCCTTAAATCGATTCGCGATATCTACCGCTACGACTGGAAGCGGCCGGTGTTTCTCAATTGCCGCTATGAACACATGCTGGCGGTCGCTGTAGACGGATGGCAGAAAGGCCTGTATGACGGCGATGGGGAAGAGTTATTCCGGGGGGTATACGACGAACTCACCCAGTACCGCTTTGTCATGAGCAATCCGCTGCGCTTGGAGCGGTACCGCAAGACCGCCGACTTGGGATATGTCCAGCTGCGGCCGGATTACACCATGGAGCGTTCGTACGACGCGTGGTGCGTAGCTCAACTGGCTGAATCGCTGGGCAAGGATGCGGATTATCGTGAGTTCATGCGCCGTGCGGGTTTCTATAAAAACGTTTGGGACAGCACCGCGGTGTACTGGCGCGGCGAAGAAGATGACATCTATGGCTTTTTCCGCGCCCGCGCGGAAAACGGCGATTGGCTTGAATTTCCCCATGATCCGCGCGTCATCGATGAAAGGTATGTCTATGAAGGCAGCATGTGGATGTGGCGATGGTGGGTTCCCCATGATGTGGCGGGCCTCATCCAATTGATCGGCGGCAGGGAGAAATTCATCCATGACCTGAACTATTATTTCACCTACAGCCTCTACAACATGGGCAATCAACCGGGGTTGCTCGCCCCGTTTCTGTTCAACTACGCCGGCGCACCCTGGTTGACGCAGAAATGGGTCCGCGCCATTCTCACGGAACCGGTGCGCCAATACTATGGCACCCACGAATTCTTTGAAGAGCCCTATTACGGCCGCATCTTTAAAGACACGCCGGACGGTTTTCTTTTAGAGATGGACGACGATTTCGGCTGCATGTCCTCCTGGTATGTGCAGAGCGCCATGGGACTCTTTCCGCTCTGCCCCGGCGACCCGTCCTATCAGCTCACCGCGCCCATCTTCCCCAGCGTGGTTCTGCATTTGGATCCGGTGAAATACAGCGGCCGGACCTTTACGATCAAGGCAGAGGGTTTATCCAGGGAGAATATTTATATACAATCAGCCTGGTTGAACGGCAAAGCCTATGACAAAGCCTGGATTACGCATCAGGATATTGTCAACGGCGGAGCCCTGGTGTATCAAATGGGCCCTGCGCCCAATAAAGAGTGGGCCAGCGCTCTGACCAGCGCACCGCCGTCCATGAGCGTGATCCAGTAAGCACCGTTCCAATCAACTCCTGTCAGAGTTCCGGTTGTTGCCGGCGAATATGGAATCTTGCTTTGAATAAAAGGAAAAAGAACAAATGAAAAACTGGATATTTGTGCTCTTGTCCTCGGCCCTCTCCGCCGGAGCTCAGGACTATAGCACCTGCGCGACCTGGGAAGAACTGGTGCATGGCAGTGATCACAAATATGCGAACCTGATCCGCGTGTCTGATCCCGGCACGCCGGAGAATCCGTGCTATAGCGGATTCTGGTACTTTGACGTGCAGCAATTCGACAGCAGCGGCCGCTACTCCCTAGCCATGAAGGTTGATTTTCAGAACCGAGAGGTGCAGCCCACGGATAAAGGTGAGATCGGTTATTATGATCTGCAGGACGGCTTTAAATGGCGGAAAATCGGCGAGACCACAGCATGGAACTGGCAGCAGGGCTGCCGGCTGCAATGGGTTCCTTGCTCCAGCGAGATCCTGTGGAACGATCGCAGCGACGATGGCTCCCGTTACATCTCCAGGCTATATGATTTCAAGACCGGCAAACGAAGGACCCTACCACGGCCGGTTTACGATATCTCGGATGACGGCCGATTCGCCCTGACCCATGATTTCAGCCGGATGAAACATCCCGGCACTGCCTACAACGGCATTAGCGATCCGTATGCCGGCATAAAAACGCCGAAAAAATCCGGCATCGAAAGAATGGATATGAAAACCGGCAAGGTTAAATTTCTCATCAGCCTGGAAAAGTTGGCCCAATGCGCCTTTCCGCAGGGTTATCAGGGAACCACCGACCTCTATGTGTTTCGCGAGGAGTGGAACCCCTCTGCCACCCGGTTCATGTTCTATCTGCGCAACATGGATAAACCCATCCATGTTTCGGGCTGGTCGCTTTCACGCGACGGCCGCAACATGCGTTATTTTTACAACGATCCCAGCCACACCACCTGGCTGGACGACGACACCGTGCTCGAGGGCCGCTTCTTTTCTCTTTTTAACGATGACGGCTCTGCTGTGTCAGCGGAAAAACTGGCGGACACCGGCGGCAACAACATCACGCCGACCATTTTGCCCAAGCCGTATGACGACTGGATTTTGGGAGACAGCTATGAGATCGAAGGCGTGCAGCATCTCCTGCTGTTTCACCGGCCCAGCCGCCTCTTCGTTCCATTGGCGAAATTGAAAGCGATGGCGGCGAAACGGGGTATTTTCCGCGTCGATCTGCATGCGCGTTGCAGCCGCAACGGCCGGATGGTTTCCATCGACGCCACCCACGAAGGTTTCGGCCGGCAGCTGTATATTATGGATATCGGTTATATTCTCGATCATCCGCCTGTTCAAAAGGGTTTCTGAGCGCGTCAAGCGTACAGTAAAAAGCCCGAGTTTTTTACATCGTTTCCAGAAAGGCTCCCTCGTTTCTCTGCATTAGGCACGAAGCCTCTCCAGGCCGCATGGTCCTGCTAAAAGACGCAGGTCCGGCTAGGCTTCACTCGCCTCCTTTTCTTTCAACGCAGCCAGTTGTTGCGGATAGTTTTTAGCCGCAATCTCCGCCCATAGTTCCGCCCCCTGAATGCCGCAGCGCTCCGGTATAAAGACCGGGTCCAGGCCCATTTTCTTCTGCTGTTCATAATCCTTCAACGTCCGGATTCCTGGTTTGGTCAAAAGCAGAATCACGATCACGTTGAACCAGGCCATGGCGCCCACTCCGGCGGAACCAAAGTTCCACACCATATTGGTGGACATGATGGTGCCGATGAAGGTCATGATGCATATAACAGAACGCGAAAGCGAAAGAGTGATGCGGTACCCCCAACCCGCGCTGTTTTCCCTGAAAATGTAGCCGACATTGGAATCGACATAAAACGCATAGGCCAGTACGGTGCTAAAAGTGAAAAACAGCAGAGCGACGGCGACAAAACCGCCGCCGAATCCAGGCACCTCGCTGTTGACCGCAGTCTGCGTAAAATTGCCGTAGACGACTCCCGGTATATTTTCCGTGAGGAATCCGCCTGCTGGATCGGCCACATTGAATGCGTTGGTTGAAATGATCATGATGGCCGTGGCGGTGCAGATGAACAGGGTATCCACATACACCGAAAAAGCCTGAACCAGCCCCTGTTTCGCCGGATGCGACACCTCCGCTGCGCCGGCAGCCTGAGCGCCGGTGCCCTGTCCCGCCTCATTGGAAAAAATGCCCCGCTTGACGCCCCAGCTGATCGCTGAACCGAAAATCGCGCCATAAACCGCATGACGGTTGAACGCACTGCTGAAAATCAACTGGAATACATGGGGGATTCTTTCGAAATGAATGAACAGTATGATCAGGGCGAGCAGGATGTAGCCCACGGCCATGAACGGCACGATCATCTCGGCCGTTTTGGCAATGCGCCGACCGCCGCCGAAGATCACCCAACCGAGCAACCCGCTGTACAGAAATGCTATGTATAACGGATCGATGCCGAACGAAGCGGTGGCAGCGGTGGCAAACGAGTTGGACTGAATGCCGGGAAGCAACAGGCCGCAGGACAGGATGGTGAGAACGGCAAAGGCCAAGCCCAGCTTTTTGCTGCGCAGTCCTTTTTCCATATAATATGCCGGGCCGCCGCGATACTCGCCATGGATCTCCTCTTTCCATACCTGCGCCAGCGCAGATTCAATGTATGCAGAGCCGGCGCCGAGAAACGCGATGGCCCACATCCAGAACACGGCGCCCGGACCGCCGAAAAAAATCGCGCTGGCCACTCCGGTGATGTTGCCGGTGCCGACACGGCCACCAAGCGCCATGGAAAAACCCTGGAACGATGAAACGCCTTTTTCAGAGCTTTTGCCGCTGAAAAGCTGACCGACCATGTCCCGAATCAAACGCAATTGGGGAAATCTCATCAAAATGGAAAAATAGATGCCGGCGAACAGACACAAAAAGACGATCACTTTACCCCAGAAAAAACCGTCAAGGTTCTCTGATAATTTAAGCAAATCCATTGCAACCCTTCCTTTATCATGCCGAGTGAATTTGTTTTAAGCCATTAAACGGTTTGCCTCATCGCCCATCTTTTCGGCGCCGCCACCCAACCGCACGTCCAGCGGCGTTTCACAGGATTAACAAAAATCAAACTAAAAACAGGGTGGCCAGCAGCAACAGCAGCCCCATGCTGGCGACATCCGTGGCGGTGGTCAAAAAAATGCTTGACGCAGTGGCCGGGTCTGCACCCAGACGGCGCAGGCCGATGGGCACCATAGCGCCAAAGATCCCGCTGACCACACAGCTGCCGGTCATGGCTGCCATCACGATCAAAGCCAGCGACAACGCCATGGGATTGCCCTGGCTTCTCGCTAAAAAGAACATGGCCGCGCCCGCCACCAGGCCAATAATGGCGCCGTTCAACAACCCCAGCAATCCCTCCTTGGCCAGCAGCCTGCGGGTGGCGCCGTTTTTGAATTCACTCAGCGTCATGCCGCGGATGGTCACTGCCAGCGCTTGGCAGCCGCTGTTTCCAGATTGTCCGGCCAGCACCGGCAGAAAAGCGGCCAGGACCACGATCTGGTCAATGGTGGACTGAAAGAGGCTGACCACTGCGCCGGCGATGAACGCGGTGAGCAGATTCAGCTGCAGCCAGGGATGGCGCAAGCGAAAACTCCGCTGCCAGGGAGTCGAAAGCTTTTCCTCTTTTTCGACACCCACCATGCTGCCAGCCTGAGCGCTGATCTCGATGGCCTGTGCCTGAAAAAGTCGGCCGCCGCGCACAACGCCCACCAATCGGCCCTGTTGATCAGTGACCGGATAAACGGGAAAATGGCGGGTCAGGACTTCCCGCATGGCATCCATCAACGGCTGGTCTGCCTGCAGACTAAAAGGCTCGGTCACCATCACCTGATGCAAGGGGGTTTGCGGATCAGCAAAGAGCAGATCCCGCATCACTAGAACGCCGACAAGCTTATCCGTTGCGTCGACGACAAAGCCATAGGTGATAAATTCCCGCTTGACCAGGTGGCGCAGCTCTTCAATGGCCTGCTGCACCGTGGTCTGCGGAGAAAAGACGGCCCAGACCGGATCCATCAGATGGCCCACGCTGCCTCTGGGAAAAGTCAAATTCAATGTCCATTGCTGCCGCAATTCCGACGGCAGAGCGGCAATGATCCGTTCTTTCGCCCGCTCATTCATCTGCGCCAGGATCGGCTCAGCCGTGTGCGGCCCCATCAGTCGAAGCGCCTGCACCGCCAGCCCAGTCTCGGAGTCATTTAACAGCCGGGCAGCGGCTGAAGCATCCAGGTGTGCGCAAGTGCGCACCATCGCTTCCGCTGTCGACGGCATTTTCTTTTCGACCTTCACGCTGTGCTCTCCTGTTGAGGGAATCGATTTCTCCCTAATCGCGATAGCGGGGATTGTACTGATTCTGTTCTTTGAATCCGGGAAATTCCTTGCGCATGGGACTGTAACGGGGATAGCTGTCAAAAATCTCACTGCCGTTCATGCGCGGATCCCCCTGCATCCGCAGCCGGCTCTCCAGTTTGGCGCGTAGAGCTTGTCGGATTGAGGCATGGGACTCCATTTGCCCAAGATTGTTAAGACACGCGGGATCCACCGCTACGTCGTAAAGCTCCTCCTCGCTGCGCATGCCAAAGGCTAAAGAAAAAAAACCGGCGGAAGGTGCCTGGCCGCGATGTTCCAGTATATCATCCTTGCTGGGAGAGGCGTCGACGTCATAAAAGGCCGGCGGATCCCCGGCCGGCCAGCGTGCAGGTTTCATGTTCCAGATATAAAGATATTGATGCGTGCGAATAGCCCGGCTGGGATAGCCCAGGTTGTCAGGCCGCGCGTGCGTGTGCCGCTCCCGGCCGAAGAGCACGTGATCCCGGCTGGAATCCAGAATGCCGCTTTGGTCCGTTGTCAGCAACGGCCAAAAACTGCGGCCGGTCATCATGCCCGGCGCTGCAAGGCCGGCTGCCTGCAAAAGTGTGGGCGCCAGATCGACAAAGCTGATCAGGTCGTCGATACGCCGGCCTGAAGGAACAGCAGCCGGATACCGCACGGCCAGAGGAAGATGGACGCCGTATTCATAAAGATTTGCTTTAGCGCGTGGAAACGGCATGCCGTTGTCAGAGGTGACGATGATCAACGTATCGTCGAGTTCGCCGCGTTCCGCCAGTAGGTTCATCATAGCCGCCAGATGCCGGTCGAACCATTCGATTTCCAGCAGATAATCGAGAAGATCGCTGCGCACCGCCTCGGTATCGGGCAGAAACGGCGGCGCCTGCACCTGCTCGAGCTTTTTACCCGCCTTCAAGCCGGATCCTTTCTCATAGTCGCGATGCGGCTCCTTGCAACCGTACCAGAAACAGAACGGCTGGTTGCGCGCTTTTCGTGCCAAAAACAATTTGAAATTGGCGGCATAATCATCGCGGGCGATTCCCGAGGCTGGAACCGCAGCGGTTTTCACTTGATTGAACTCGTTTCCTGCCGGATTGCGCGGCCATCCGCTGACCTGCCAATCGCCGGGTCCCCATGGTTTGCCGGTGAATCCGACTGCATAGCCGGCCTTTTCCAACAAATCCGGATAGACCATCAGATGGCGGGGAAAACTGCTGGCATGGGTTCCCGCTTCTTCGTTTTGCCACAAGTGACGCCCGGTGAGCAGAGACGCCCGGTTGGGGCTGCACTGCGGCGCTGCACAAAAGACATTGCTGCAAAACACTCCCTCGGCGGCAATGCGATCAAAGGCCGGAGTGTGCACCGCACGGCACCCCGAGGCACCGGTGTGCAGCCAGGACTGATCGTCGCTGATCGCCAGCAGAATATTGGGCCTTTTCGGTTTTACCGCGCAGCCGTTCACTCCACCGCCTGCTGAACAGAGGGCCAGACCGGCGGCGCCCACGCCTCTCGCCGTATGAGCGAGAAAAACTCTGCGACTCATAAAAGACATGCAGGTACCCCTGATGGTTCAATAGTCCCACCTGACTCTTGCTGCCGTTTCCATGGAATTGCAGCCATAAAATAGGGCGAACAAATGGCCGCTTTTTGAGCCGGCCCGTTCAATGCGCCTCGCCGATCGGCGGCGGCGTCAGCTGGCTGCGGCGCAATGTCATCTCATGCAGGATCGTCCCATCCTGCTGAATCAATCTAAAAGTCACTGTGGGATCGGGCGTTGAGGCGTCAAAAGTGAACTCTCCAAAAGCATAAACGCCGGCCACGCCGTAGAGCTGCGTCTTCCATTCCGGATCGGTGACCGGCGGACCAGTGCGGCCGCCCAGGCTGGCCGCTTCAAATTCGTAAAACTCGTATCCAGACGGACGCGGGATACGAAAACCGCGCGCACCATGGCGATCCCCGGAGATCAGCAGCACTCCGCCGATCCGCTTGGCCTCGATGAGCCGGAATATCCGCTCCCGGCCGGCGGGATCCCATCGGCCCCAGGAATCCTTGCCGTTGGAAACATAATCGCTCCACATGGTGCCGCTGGACAGAATGATGAACGGGCCCTGGCATTGCTGCAGTTGTTTCAACAGCCATTTCATCTGCCGATCGCCCAGGAACGATCCAGGTTCATTGCTGCGGAAATATCGCGTATCGGTCATGATCACATCGCATGGACCGATCCGCGTTCGAAAAAAAACGCCCTCTCCCTTTGCGCCGAATCCATAGGATGGATTGTTCCAAGCCTGTTTGAACACACGCCAGACGTTCACCCGGTCGGCATGGGAATACCCTTCGGGAATGCCTGCTTTGTCGTTGTCAAAATAGTCGTGATCATCCCATACTGCATAGACCGGCAGAGAGGCGACGAGATTTTTCCATGCAGGAAAAAAATCACGCAACAAATAGTCGGCGCGATGCAATCCCAAATGATGGTTCCGGTCCTGCGCCGCAATGTCGCCGCAAAGGAGGAGCGCATGCGGCTTGCGCTCCGCCATGCGCTGAGCAAGAGTTTGATTGCCCAGCCCCCAGCGATGATAACAACTGCCGAAAATGATCCGCCAAGGACCTGGATGGCTGCTGGCCGGAAGAGTGGTGAGAATGGCAGGCTGCGAAAGCTGGATGGGCGTTCCGTCGATCAATACTCGATAGTCATAGCTCGTGCCCGGCTGCAAGCCGGTCACCGGTACAACCGCGGACAGATCGTTCTCAATTGTGCTTTCCACCGGGCCGAATTTTTTCTCGCCCCGCTCCGTGGCGATGCGCACCTCGACCCCGGCAGGATATAACGTACGCATCCACACTTTGGCGCCCTGGGAAGTGATATCGCCCAGCATAGGACCGCCGAGATGAGCGAGGTTGCAGGCTTTGCTCAGCCGGCGCACCGTCGAGTCCTGGAAAAGAGCTGCATAGCCGGTGAAGGGCTCAGCTTCAAGAAGGTTGAAAGCGGCTCTATAGAGTGACTGGATCGCAGCCGGCTGTTCCCCCCAGAGGTTGAGCAGCTGCATATTCCCGGCCTGGCGGAGATCTTGCTGTTTCAGTTCTTGAGCAAAGGCGTTGAACCCGATCGACCACGCAACCAGTAAAAAGGTCCGGACCCTGTCCCGTCTGATTTTATTCGAATAAGGGTTCATCCAACCCGCCTCACGCTGCGCTTGCATTAAAATCCACCCGCTTGCTGGGTCGACATAGGCGTCCCTTTGGGCGTCGCCGGTTTAAAAGGCGGGTACGGCAGCTGTTCCGGCGTCACGGTTACGCCGGTGGTGAACTTGAACGGCGTGCGGCTTGGGCCAGGATAGGTGAGCTCAACGAAAAACGCAGTCCAGCCCTTTTGCGGAGGAGCGACGACAATCCGGTATTTGCCGTCCACGCTCAGCGGAACATCGGTGGCCGCATAGGCTTTGCCCACGACTGGAAAGCGAAAATCACGGGCTGTATCATTGGTGGCTTGCCAGAGTTTGATGCGCTGTGGCGGTTGATCCGGGTCAGTCTCGATCACCAGCGCGCCTTCGTCCACGCGCCAGTCGAAATCAGGCCGGGGCGTTTGCTTGACGACACTTTCAAAAAAGGCCGTCACTGTCTCCTCTGCGTCGGTTTTACTCAAGGAATGGCCGGTGTTGGGCACATAGCGGAGATGTTTTTCACCGACCAGGTCCTGCCAATAGAATTGCCACGAATCCGGAAGAAAAAATTCATCCCCGGAAGCGTTGATCATCATCTTGGGTAGAGTCAGCTGTTGACGATACGAGTAGGGGTCGGCAAATTTCAGCAGCCGGTCGAACTCGAGCGTGCCCATCCATTCCATGATGCCTTCGCGGACGTAATCATCCACCGCCGGAGACCACTGCCCATAGGCCTGCCAGTGGTGACGGAAGGAGGGTTCCAGGTTGAGCAGATCGATCACCAGCGGAGCGATGGCCACCACCCTTTCATCCGCAATGGCCGTAGCCCAGGTCGTCCAGCCGCGTTTGGATCCGCCGGCGGTCACGAACCGGGTTACCGGACGTCCAAGCGTCTGCGTGGTGTAATCGGTAATGGCGTCCATAGCGCGGACCGCCGCTCGGGTCATGGGCAGTCGAGCCAGCCATTGCACCTGATCCTCTCCGCCGCCTGCTTCAAGAAACTTGCGCCAGCCATAAGCGATCAATTCATCCTCTGACCGCCGGCCATAGGCGTCGTTCTTAAAGTTGAGCGGCTGATTGGGCACATTGTGCAGATGCGCCACCACGCTGTGTGTCTGCAGCGCCATCTCTCTCAGCGAAGACGGCGCGTCCTTGGGCTCTGAGGCGTCGCGTTTGCCGCCGCCGATCATCAGCAGAGCAGTGGAACTGGAAAGCGAATCCGGAACCACGATGTGCAGCCAATGCCACCACTCCGTCTCCTGCACCTCTTGTTCCGTCAGCCACTTACCGCTGATCATACGCAGAATGTGCGTGGTGTAGCCCTTGCCGGGGATGGTTTTATGCAGACGATAACTGTATTCCGCTTTGGTGGTCTGTGCATAGGTGCGCAGGGGATTGGAAGGTTTTTCAACCACCGGCTCTAGCCGTCGGGCACATCCTGACAGAGCGAGCAGATGCAGGCCGAGCAGTAAAAAAACGAGCGAACGAACTCTTGGAATGGTCTTCACCGTTATCTCCCTATTTTACTTTTTCGTCGTTCATCATATTCCTTATGACCGGCGGAAGCATTTTTATTTCCAGATCTCGCCGTGCCGTTTCGACTCAAGCGGAATGACCACGGAACAGGTCCGTTCACATCACCCGCATCTTTTTCACCGCGCCTTCATAGAGCAGGCGATCGTTTTTAATCAGCACAAGCCGGTTCGGCGCCAGCTCGACATCGATCCGGTTGTTGCGGCAGCCAAATCCCTGAATTTTGATCAGCCCTTCCTTGACCGGATGCGGATGAATCCACAGCTGTCCGTCGCTGGTGGCCTGCAATCCGATCAGGCCGAACAGAATCGCTTCGGCGCCGGTCAATCCGGCTACTACATTGGCTCTCTTATGCCCCGGACTGGTCGGTTTATCGCAAAAGTGCTCCTGCGGATAGTAGAGCAGATGCTGGCCCATCCAGAAATGACGCTTCAACACCTCCCAGGCCAACTCGGGGCGATTCTGCTGATACAATACAAGCGCCAGTTGCGGCCCATCGCCGGTGTAGGCGCCGCCGCCGGACCAATCGGTATCCACGATCTCATAATGCACTTCATCTTCCGCCGATACGCTGGTGACGCCATAGTCGCCGAGGAAAGCCCCGGGCCGCAAATGAGAGAGCATGGCATCGATCATGGCCTCGCTGCAAACGCCGGTGGGCAGGGCATCAAAACACTGGATCGAATACACATGATCGACATACCCATCGGGGTACACCGATCGCCACCAACGAACCTTCTCATCCCATAACTCGCGGCGAAGAGACCGCCGAATCAACTCCGCCTTTTCCCGCCATTCCCGCCGCTGGGCCGGATTCCACCCGAGCACCTCGCCCCAATCGGCTAATTCGTTCAGGCACCAGACGCGTTCCGCGTTTGGACTGACGACGAAATGCTCATATCCGGCGCCGCGCATTTCCAGCAAATTGACTTGCTTGCCGTAATCGATCAGATGCGTGCGTGGGTCCTGCTTGAGTTCATCGCCAAGTATCAGCTCCTTGGCTGCAGTCAAAAGCTGCTCATCAGGCCTGAGAAACCTGGCGATGGAGGAGACCAGGTGCATGAACACATTAGGGCTGTACGAGTAACGCACGCCAACGCCCTCCCCACCGGGAGTGAATGCATAATAGTGTTCCAAATCGATGGCGACCATCTGCCGTGCGATGGGGATGATAGCGGAATCCAACATGCACGTGACCATATGAGGGGCATAGCCCCCGCTGTCCCACAAATAACAGCACAAACCGCCGCCATCCATGCCGCTTGTGGCCAAGTGGGGATTGACTTTGAATTGGTTGTTCTCCCATATGCATACCAGGCCGCTCAGCACCGCCCTTTTGTAATAGGATTCCAATCCTGCAATGGTGCTGTTCAGAATGGGTATATTTTTCGTATATCTGGCCAGTCGTTGGTTCCAGGCGGCGATGGTTTTCTCTTCCATCTGCCGGCCGTCCCAGCGCAAAGAAAATTCCCGATCCACAGGAACAAGCATTACCGCGACATACGCTGTAGAGGAGCCGCCGGCGCTCAGCTCCATTCGGGTGTTCTGTTCAAGCAGTCCGATTTGCATCTCCGCCGTTTTCCACAGAGAAGGCGAAACCTGATCAAGCGTCCCGGCTTTTGCTTTTGGTTGACCATAGCCCCACTGGCTCAAAGGGACCAGGGTGGGATGACCCGGATCCAAGCGAACCGACAGACTGACGCGCACCGTCTGAGGGCTCCTGTTGGTCAACAAAATTTTCTCGACAAAACCGTGCTGTTCGTACAGCGGTATCAATTCGGAGACAACAGCCAGGGAGACCAACCGACCGTTCTTGAGATGGTGGTACGTACCCTTTCTGACCACCTTGTGCGGAAACCAGGTTCCTCCCGCATACAACAGGCCCACATCCCCTTTACCTCTGCTGCCGGTGTCGGGAATGCGCAGCGTATCGACCTGTACTTCAATCTGCAGCCGCAAATCTTTGGCGGCAAAAGGCGGCGAATAGAACTCGCCGACGCCCATGACCGTGTCGAACGTGGGCTGAACCGTTGAATAACCGCTGTTGACCCAAATGTGTTCTGGAGAAGAAGAGACTGCATGTAGGGATAACGCAAAATCCTGCAATGAATACTTTCCCTGCGCCAGGCTCAAAGAGGCCAGCAGCAGTCCGGCGCCGATCAACCGCTGAGTGATCCTCATGGTTTCTCTCCTTACATTCGCTCGGGATCCAATGTTACATGTTTAATCGTTTCGCGCAGATAGGTGTAGGTGACGTGCACCAGCCCGTCCTTGCTCTGGATCACCGCCGGGTAGGAAAACTCGCCCGAGGGTTTATTCTCCAGAATCACTTTATCCATCCACTGAATGCCGTCGGATGAGATGGCGGCATTCAATCGGTTTCGTCCTTTACTTTGCGGATTATAGATCAGCACAAAACGGCCGTCCTGCAAGGTGCAGGCGTCGATGCCGGAATTGGGATTAGGCAGCAGAGTTGGCTGCAGAGCGCTCCAGGTCTGTCCCTGATCCTGAGACCAGCTCTGCAAGATCACTCCGGCCTTTTGTGCGCGGCACAGCGCCTGCAACCGACCGTCGCGATGAACCAGGATCGTAGGTTGAATGGCGCCGTCGTTCTCTCCACTGTTGATCGGGCCGACGGTCTGCCAGGTTTTGCCCTCATCGCGGCTGATCTCAAAATGAACGCGCCATCGCTGGTGCTCGCTGGAAGACGGGCATAGCCAGGCGCCGTCCGCCAGGATGATGGGCTTGTTTTTCACCGGACCGATGCCGCCCTGCGGAAGCGTTTGGCGCTGCTGCCAGGTTTGGCCCTGATCATGAGAGACCAGCCGTTCCCCCCACCATGTATCGACATCAGGGCCGACTTTGAAAAACAGCCACACCGGCCCTTGCGGCGGCTGAAACAAAACCGGATTCCAGCAGGGAAATCTGCGGCCCAGGGTCCAGGCGCCGTCCGCCGCCATCATAGGCTCGGTCCATTTGCCCTTTTCCAACCGCGCGACCCAAATGCCGACGTCCGGTTCCCCTTCCCGGCTGCCGCCGAACCATGCAGCCAGCAGCGAGCCGTCTGTTGTCTGAACAATAGTGGAAGCATGACATTGCGGCGTCGGCCGATTTTCCCTTGGGTAGATGAACGTACTTTTTACGGTCGCGCCAGTAACAGTCTGGCCCGGCAGACAAACGTCAGCCAGCACAAGGATCCATAGCGGCAGCAAGGTCTTTATCATCATCTCTCTCCTGAGAAAAATTTCTCGACCTTCCATAAACGCGCGATGAGGGGACCACTCGGCGGTAGGAGCAGGCCGACAACTGCATGCAGCGGTCATCCGTTAAAAAACAGAGCCCAGGTCCCATCCACCAGCAGATGAGTCAGCGCCGCAGCGGTCACCTTGCGGGTCTTTTGAAACACCCACCCATAGGCCAAGCCCGCCAGTGTCGCGAGGATGACATACACCCAGGGGAAATGCCAAATCCCCAGGCTGCCGAGGTTCCAATCCAGAAACGGCGCGTTATGGTTATTGGCGTGCGCTAGGCCGAAAAGCAGCGACGCGGCGGCCAGAGCCTTGTTGGAGCCGTTGGCCTGATGAGCCCATTTTTGTTCCAAGGCATTTTGAATCACGCCGCGGAAAAGAATCTCCTCCGGCAGGGCGATGAAAAAAGCAATAGTCAACAACGTACCAACCACGACGCCCAAGCCGGGAAGCGCATGCGACAGGCTGATAAAGCCGGTGGGCAAGCCGAGGATCAACGCTGCGATAAAAAACACCAGGCAGCTTTGAATGGAAAGTTGTATTTCTTTGGATTTCAGACGATAGGTTAGACCGGCCGGAGGCAGCTCGCGCACGATGAAGTAGAAATAGATCAACAGCACCAACCCTGCCAACTGGTACAGTCCGATCAGACCGTGCTGCGGCGGCAAAGAGGCTGCGGACAAGCAGCCGAATTCGATAGGCAGCCACAGGCAGAAAACCGTCAACATATCATAGAAATTAAAAGAAGGACTTTTTCTTTTTGCTGCGGCGATCAGCAACACCGGGAGAAGACAATAGACAGCGGCAGTGATAAAAAGCTTGAGGGTGAAAAGCCCTGCGGCCGCCAAATACAACTGCGAAAGCAGAAACAGCCCTACCGGCAACGGCCAGAGAGGACGCGACTTTTCCTCCATAGAACCGCGCACCACTTTGATCAGAGTGGGGTTGATCGAAAGAACGTAAGGGATGGTAAAAGCCAGCACTCCCACAAATCCGAGGGCCGCCATGGGCACCGACAATGGCAACTTGATAAGCCTAAAGCTGATCACGGCCATCAATAAGGACAACAGAATCAAGCCGAGCAGAAGATCGCGCCGCAACGGTTCCCGCTGATGCTCCCGAACTTTCATAGATCCTCCTGATTCAAAGTGAAGGCCGCTGGTCCACGCTGTGCGGCAGACGAACGTCTTCCGCCCCTGGAGGAAACCTGTGCACCAGAAAAAGCAAAGGGCTGGAAGGGACCATTGCCAGCGCTCAGCAGCGCGGCTGGTTGTTCTGTGGGCGGTGTTGGCGCCGCCCGCTCACGGCAAGGCGACGCGAAAACCGACGGAAAAGACCCGATCATCGGGAAGACCGGCGTTGCGTTCCACGCTGCGACAAAAATCCCGATTGTCCATAAAGGAGCCTCCCCGCAGAACCCGATACTGGCCTAGTGAGGGTCCTCGGGGATTGCTCGAATCCTTCTCTTCATAATACACCGGATCATACCAATCAGAACACCACTCCGATGCATTTCCGGCCATGTCGACCAGTCCAAAAGTATTGGGTTTGAATCGGCCCACCGGGCTGGTAAAGGGAAAGGGATCCGGCGCAGAGTTTATCCGAAAGTTGGCGTCCTGTATGGTCAACGAATCACCGCTCGGATAAAGGGTATTCTGTTTGCCGTTGCGCGCGGCGTATTCCCACTCTGCTTCTGTAGGCAGTCTGGTGCCAGTGTACCGGCAGAATGCAACGGCATCGTTCCAGCTCACCATGACGGCTGGATGATCATCGCCCTGGCTGAATCCAGGCCTGCTCCAATTAGCCCCACGGACGATGCCGCCCTGCTCGCCTGTCCACGCCATACCCCAGCCGGTTGTATCCGCATCGGTCTGATAGCCGGTAGCCTCGATAAACCGGCGAAACTGCGCTACAGTGATTTCGCTTCGGCTCAAGAAGAACGTTTTCACCTTGACCGAATGCACCGGCCGTTCGTCGCTGTCGCCGGCGCCCCACTTGTCGCCCATTTCAAACCGGCCCCCGGGAATTTTTACAAAATCAATGGCAATGTTCTTGGAGGTCTCTTTTTTTGCACATTGCGTCAGCATCAGCGCTCCAACGACTGCCAGCACCCGCACTCTCTTCATCTCAAATCCTTTCAAGTCCGAATAACAAAGGAATATTAACAGAAAACCGTCAAAAAAGCAATGAAAATTGCCGAAGCCTGGGCGGGCAGTGCCGTCACAAAATCACGACACCGGATAGACCAGGTGTCAAGCTGTCGTTGCACCCAACGGCCCAGCGGCTTGGAATTGGGCGGTCTGGACCACGCAGTTACAGCGAGTTACCGTTCCGGCGGTTTTGGTACGGTCTTTGTAAATTAGTCCATGGCTTTATTATAGGATCAGATTCTAAAGAACCTTTTCCGGCAGCCGCCATCAGGCGACACTGCCGAAGCAACCCGGCCTATTATGCCGATCCATGGACTCATGATGAACCTGCGCAGCAAAATCCTGTTATTCCTTTTATGCTTTACCGCGAGCCGGCTGTCGGCAACCAGCGCGGAAAAGATGCATCGGCTGATGCTGATGGCCTCGCAATTGCAATCAGACCAGCAGGCGCAGAAAAGCCGAGCGCTGCAAAAGGCTGCAGTTTACGGCATCGCCCCGCGTTTGAACCGCAAGAACGGACAGACCGTCGAACTAGTGCGCCTGCAAAACGACCGGTTGTATTTTATCGCCACGCACAATCTCGATGCCGCGGTCACTACGGCCACCTGCGCCCTGTGGCCGGGCGGATTCACGGAGCTGAATCTGGATGGCAGCGGATTGTCCTGGGGACAGTTGGCTATGTGGGATGCCGGTCAGGTTCTGCTGGACCATCAAGAATTCAGCGGCGCCGGCGCCTCCCGCGTTGCAGTGATGGACCGGAACGGGATCGCAGAAACGCATTCCACCCATGTCGCCGGAACCCTGATCGCCCGCGGCAAGGACAGCCAGGCAAAGGGCATGGCGCCAGCCGCCCCCCTGCACTGCTATGATTGGTGGGATGATTACGCAGAGATGGCACAAGCGGCGGCTGAGGGCTTGCTGCTCTCCAACCATTCCTACGGCTTTCTCGCCGGCTGGGTGAACGACTGGTGGTGCGATATCAACAAAGACGATAAAGCACAGCCTGAAGAGGTCAAATGGTGCTGGTTCGGAGATCCGGAAAAAAGCCTGCAGGAAGATTACCTGTTCGGCTTTTATTCCATCGACGCAATGTTGGTCGATGAGATCGCCTGGCTGGCGCCCTATTATCTCATCGTAAAAAGCGCGGGCAACGAACGGAGCGCAGCGGCCAATCAGGGCCCGGAAAACGGTGAAAGCTTTTGGCAGTATGTGTATCAGGATGAAGGAGGCGCGGCCTTTCGTCAGCGGACCAAAGAAAAAACTGAACGTCCGCCGGATTGCAACGGCGATCTTTCCTATGATGGGCTGGAGGGCATCAGCGTCGCTAAAAACAGTTTGACCGTCGGCGCTGTGTACGATTTGACCGGCGGACTTGGGCAGGACCGCACAGCGGTCATCACGCCGTTCAGCTCCTGGGGCCCCACCGATGATGGACGCATCAAGCCGGATCTGGTGGCGAACGGCTGCCAACTCTACTCCTGCAGCGACCTGGGTATTGACCAATACACCGTGCTCTCCGGCACCTCCATGGCTGCTCCCAATGTGACCGGCACCCTGGCCCTGTTGCAGGAGCTTTACGCGAAAAACCACAACAGCTATATGCGCTCCGCAACTCTAAAAGCTCTGGCGGTTCACACGGCCGACGAGTGCGGCCCCTCGCCCGGTCCGGACTACAGCTATGGCTGGGGCTTAATGAACGGAGTCTCGGCCAGTCGAATGATTCTCCTGGATGCCGAACAGCCCATGGTCATGCAAGAGAACGAGTTGCACAGCGGCGAGGAAAATAAAATCTGGGTCAGCGCCCAAGGCAGCGAACCGCTCAAAATCACCCTGGCCTGGACCGATCCAGCAGCCGTCTCCCCTGACCCCAAGGTGGATCCGGCGGATCCCATGCTGATCAACGACCTGGACCTACGGATCCGTCGTATCGATACCGGCCAGGAGTTCAAGCCCTGGGTCCTCGATCCCCAACAGCCCTGGCTGGCGGCGCAAAGCGGAGACAACCGACTCGACAATATCGAACAGATAGTGGTTGCCGACCCGGGTGCACACCCATACACTGTGACCATCCGTCACAAAGGGACGCTGCAGGCCGGTCTGGCGCAACCGTATTCCTTGATCATCTCTGGAGCGAACAGCATCGTCGTGGCCGTGGAAATCATCCAAATGAGCATCCACTGGACCGGCAGCGCGGTGTCACTCTGTTGGACGACAGCCAGCGAAAGCGATAATCTGGGGTTCCATATCTATCGCAGTGACAGCGCGAACGGCGTCTATGAGCTGGTCTCCGACCATCTGCTTCCGGGCGCAGGCAATTCCTCGTCGCAAAAAAACTATTCCTATCTGGACGCGGAGGTGCAGGCCGGCCGAACCTATTATTATAAAATAGCGGACGTGAACTATCAAGGCGCCGAACGGCTGCATAGCGCCCTGGCGATCGACACCGCCCTGCCGAATGATTTCTCTCTACAGCAGAACTATCCCAATCCCTTTGTTCATGACACCCAGATCTCTTTCGCCATAAATGAGGAAGCCAATATGCAGCTGACCATCAGAAACTTGAACGGCGAAACAGTGCGCACTCTGCTGCAGGGCCGGATCCACAAAGGGCTGCACCAGGTTCTGTGGGATGGCAAAGATGATCAGAGTCGGCCTCTTCCCAGCGGCATTTACTGGTATACCTTGCAGACAGAGAACCGCCGGGTGACAAAAAAATTGCATCTGATCCGATAAAAAAAGCCCTGGCAAAGTGCATTTTGCCGGGGCTGTAAAAAGTTCTGTCTTGAAACTTGCGGACCGCGGCGCCAAGCCAGGCTGCCGCCTTGCCTGTGAGCGTGCGGAACCGTAGAACATGTTACAGGTTTAGTTTGTAGCCGAGCATGACCGACCAGCTGTTCATGCCGAACTTTTCCGACTCTTCATCCTCCATATCTTCGCCCAGATCGTCAAACTGACGCTCTATCAGATTATAGTTGAACTCGATGAACAAATTGGGCGAAAGGTTGATGCCGCCGCCGACAATGAAACCGATGCCTGGATCGATTTTGTAGGTTTCATCTTCCTCATCCCCATCGACTTCATAGGAGGCTTTGAGGTCGCCCATAAAATAGCCCACGCCGCCCTTTACAAAGGGCTTGCTGGAGCCTTGCCCCAGGTACAATTTAGCATAGGCTGAAGCGATGGTTTGACTAAAGGTGGTTTTTAGAGTGTAATCTTCGTCCTTATCTTCCCAGATAAAGCCGCCCAGCAGATAATTGCCCTCCAGACCGACCTGCAGATTCGGCGAAACCATCATGCCCAGCTGAATTCCCAGCGGAACGGTTCCGGCTGCGTCGTCCTGGTCTTCAAATGCGCTCATGCTGTAGCCGGCCATCACCGCCAGGCTGTTCGTGCTCTGACCATAACTGGAGACAGCCATCATCACCAGCGCAAGTATCATCCATCCACTTTTTTTCATCTTTGGCTCCTTTCGTCGTTCATGTTTGCTTTTCCTGCCTTGCCAAAATGAAACGAGATGCTTGACACGATGGGCGAACTATTCGTTCCAATCAACAATGCGGATATTTAGATTGAAAACGATTCAACTTGCCGTTTTATTCCTGACAAATTAAAAAAATTTGCAACATACGACTTTGACCAGCGTCACAAAGTCTGCCAATCCGGATACAGGGGCAGATTTCTATTAAAATGGGCAAGCCGTTCAGGCTCGCAAAGTATGCGATACCTGCCGCTGTGAAAGAGTTCAGCCGCCTCCTGGTAAAAATAGCTCCACGAGGCCGCCTCGCGGCCCGCCAGAATGGGGTAAAACGCCGCTCCGTTTTCATCGGCAGCGACTTTATCCGACGGAGCATCCCCGATCAGTAAAACCTGATCCGGATGATAGCGGCCCTGCATCGCCAGGCGCACGATCTCCGCTTTGCTGCCGGACTCTTGTCCGGCGATCAGGGCGACATGGCGATCCAAGCCGTGTTCGCGCCACTCCCTCACCAGCTGCTCCTGGTTGGTCACAGAGCAGACGATGATATCCGCCCAGGCGGAGACCAATGCCAGGCTTTCCGCCACACCAACAAACGGGGGGATGCCCGTCACCATGGCGCGCACCGAACGGTTGATCGCTTCGCTCCACTCCAAGGCCTGGTGCAGGTCAGCGGCATCGTGGTTATCAAGTTCCCGAGCCAGCGCGGCATGGTTCCAGCTGTTCGACTGCGCCACCCAGCGGCGCAAAGCCGGTACACCAGGAATGCAGTGGCGTGCCGTCTGTAGATCCGGCCATTCCTGAAGCCAATCGAACAGTTTGATCAGAGCGGGAAACCGATTCAAGCCGCGAAACTGTGAGCGCAGATTGACGAACACGGCCAGACGGCGGACATAGCGACTGATCGGCTGAAGACGCCAGCAGCGGATCGTGTTGGGGATAAAGCATTCCTGGTGCTTGATCTCCATGGTATCGAAAGCGCACCCGTCTGAATCGACGACGATCAGAAATTCGTGGCGTTGAATCATCGTTTAAACGGATCGTCTTTCAGGCGATAGAGCATCTCGCCCGCTTTAGCCACATAGAGCACGCCCTCGGCCTCCCGGTCCATAAACCGGCGGGGATCGATGGCGGTTGGATCCTGGTAACCGAGGTTGATTTTGGCGCACAGGGTCTCAGGAATTCCAGTGGCCAAGACGACCTGAATGCGCGGCTTTTCCACGCCCTTTTCGAACGTGCCGACTCCTTTCACATGAGTGGAGTGCGCCAGCACGCCGGCGGGAAAAGCGCTGAAGCGATCCCATTGTTTGACAAAATAATCGCGCACGTGGTAGCCGATCTTTTCAATGAGCGCTCCGTGAGTGACCGACACTTCGGTGATGTGCGGCGCATAGATGATCAGCGTGCCGCCGTCGGCCACCACGGGTTCGAGCTTGTACATGCATTTGCCGCCGGTCCACAGTTCGTCGTACATTTTCGGCGCGCAGGAGAGCACGGTGTGATAAGGCCGGTCTTTATAGACGATGTGCAGCCGGTCGGAGAGGTCCGCGGCTGCGGACCAAGCCTGTTCCGGCGTGCCGAAATAGAGACCAGCCAGTTCTTCCCCTTGCACCACCAGGCTGAAGCACAGCCGTTCGATGGGCAGCAACGACGCCGCTTTGTCCACCACCCGGCGAACCGGCGTATTCTTGGTCCCGATAATGCGGGGGTTGGTGATCAGAGCGCCCAGCCAGTGAAACATATCGATGATCTCCTGGCCGGCGATTCCGGGAAATAGATATTTGTTGCCGCCGGAAAAACCCACCACCTCATGGGGAAAAGTGGGCCCGACGATGACCAGCAGATCATACTCCAGCACCATCTTGTTGATCACTACATCCACCGCTTGATGCAGCCGATTTTCGGAAAGCGCTTCCACCTCTACGGCGCTGATTCTGCCGACGCTGATCAACTGATCCGGATCTTTCCAGTGATGGTTAAAAAAACGGGCCTTGGGATATTTCTCCTGCTGTTCCGCACCGGTGATGCCGACGCGCTGGTTAATGGCGTCCGCGCTCATGGGCGGGTGTGTGCCCAGGGCAATTAAAAAATCCACCACAGGCAGACGCGGCGCTAGAGCGCGATACAAGCAACGGAACATCACATCGATGGGCGCTGTACGCGTGTGGTCTGGAATGATGAACAGTATTTTCCGCTTGTCGAACCGTGCATCGGCGAACGCCTCGTCGACGATTCGCTGAACCTGCTGTTCCTGCAATTTTTCAGTGGCACTGCCATGACCGCTCATGAAATGCCCTCTCTACGCCGTGTAGGTTGAGGAACTGGTGGCGCCGCCGCGACCGGTCCAGTTGGTGTGAAACCACTTGCCGCGCGGTTGATCCACCCGTTCGTAGGTGTGGGCGCCGAAATAGTCGCGCTGAGCCTGCAGTAAATTGGCCGGCAGCCGCTCGCTGCGATAACCGTCGAAATAGGCCAAGGCGGAAGAAAAGGCCGGAACCGGAATTCCCATTTTAACCGCTTTAGCCACCACCGTACGCCAGGCGGTCTGATTGCTTTCGATGATCTTTTTAAAATAGGGATCCATCAGCAAATTCTGCAGATCCGGATTGCGATCAAAGGCCTCTTTGATCTTGCCGAGGAACTGAGCGCGGATGATGCAGCCCTCGCGCCACATCAGCGCGATCTGACCGTATTTGAGATCCCACCGGTATTCAGCCGCAGCGGCGCGCATGAGCTGGAAGCCCTGGGCATAGGAGCAGATTTTCGAAGCGTAGAGCGCGCGGCGCACCATTTCAATAAATGTCTTTTTGTCGCCGGTGAAGCGGATCTTGGGGCCGCTCAGCACCTTGGAGGCCTGAACGCGTTCCTCCTTGATGGCGCTCATGGCCCGGGCGAACACCGCCTCGGCCACGGTCTGAGCAGGAATGCCCAGATCCAACGCCGCCATGCTGGTCCACTTGCCGGTGCCCTTTTGGCCCGCTGTATCGAGGATTACGTCCACCATGTATCTCTTGTTGTCCTCATCCTTTTTCGCCATGATCTCCGCAGTGATTTGAATCAAATAGCTGTCCAATTCACCCTTGTTCCATTTCTCGAAAACGCGCGCCAGCTCTTTTTGAGTCAGCCCGATGTTTTTCAGCAGCCAGTAGGCTTCGGAGATCATCTGCATGTCGCCGTATTCGATGCCGTTGTGCACCATCTTGACAAAATGGCCGGCGCCGTCACGGCCCACCCAGTCACAGCAGGGCGAACCGTCCGCCACCTTGGCGGCGATGGCCTGAAAGATCGGCTTGACGTGAGGCCACGCCTGGGGAGAGCCGCCGGGCATAATCGACGGACCCAGCAGAGCGCCTTCTTCACCGCCGGATACGCCGGTACCAATGAAATTAAAACCCTTGGACTCGAGATATTGGGTTCGGCGGATGGTGTCCGGATAATGGCTGTTGCCGCCATCGATGAGAATATCGCCTGCATCCAGATGCGGCAGCAGCAGTTCGATGAAATCATCCACCGCTTGTCCGGCCTTGACCATGAGCATGATCTTGGCCGGCTTTTTCAGATTCGCCACCAGTTCTTCAATGGAATGACAGCCGACGATGTTTTTGCCCATAGCGCGGCCGTTGATGAATTGGTCGACCTTGCTTACCGTGCGGTTATACACCGCCACGGAAAAACCGTTGCGCACCATATTGAGGATGAGGTTTTCACCCATCACCGCCAGGCCGATCAGGCCGATATCGCATTTTTCCATAGAGGTTCTCCTTTGCTTGGCGCGGCCGGCCGCGCCGGATTGTTTATAAACACGGAAAAAAAATGATTTCAATCGATCAAAGGACATGGCCGCTCCCTGATAACGGGTTTAGATGGTCATGGCGGTAAAACCGCCGTCCACTCGAATCACCGCGCCGGTGACAAAGGACGAGGCCTTGTGCGAAGCCAGCCATATGGCCGCACCCACCAATTCCTCCGCCTCACCGAACCGGTCCATCGGCGTATGCTTCATGATGTCCGCGATCCGCTCGGGCGTCAGAATCTTGCGATTCTGTTCCGCGGGAAAAAAGCCAGGAGCGATGGCATTGACCCGCACGCCCTGAGTGGCCCATTCACGCGCCAGAAACATCGTCAGGTTGTTGACCGCTGCTTTAGACAGACTGTAGGTGAACACCTTGGAGAGCGGCGGACCAGAGGAGGCTGAGCTGATGTTAATAATGCTTCCGCCCTTGCCGCCGGCCACCATTTTTTTGCCGAATATCTGGCAGGCCAAAAACATGCTCTTTAAATTCACCTTCATGATCTTGTCGAATTCCTCTTCTGCAATATCAAAGAACGGCGTGCTGGAATTGATGCCGGGCGCATTGATTAAAATGGTCGCCTGGCCGAGGGCCTCACCCACAGCGGCTTCGGCTCTGCTCAACCCCTCCTTGGAGGTGGCATCCAACTGCAGCGCCAGGCTGCGCACTCCCAGCGCTTGGGCGCGCTGAGCCGCTGCTTGGGCGTTTTCCAACGACAAATCCAAAACCGCGATATCCGCTCCGGCCTTGGCCAGGCCGTCCGCCATGGCGCCGGCGAGAACTCCGCCGCCGCCGATGACCACTGCCACACGGCCTTTGAGACTGAACATTTCTTCCAAGAAACTCACGTTGCGACCTCCTGCAATTGATGATTGCCCTCTGTCTTTTTAAATTGGAATGGATCCGCGATACTGCTGCGAAAAGAACCGCGGCTGAGCGCTCCGCATGATTCGCGAACGACCAGTCGGGTGGGCAGATAAATTTTTTGCGTCGCCCCCCCGTTCTTCTTGGCGGTGATGCGCTGCAACAAAAGATCGGCGCTGTATCGTCCGATCTCCAAAGCGGGTTGCGCCACCGTCGTCAGTGCGGTTTGCAGATAGCCGCCCAGTCCGGCATCGTCGAATCCCACCACCGCTACGTCATCGGGAATGCGAATGCCCTGTTCGGTCAGAGCGCGCATAAAGCCGATGGCCAGTGAATCGTTGTAACACAGCACGGCGTCGACGCGAGCCGACGAAAAGCCGCCGAACTGTAAACCGGCCCGATAACCATCCTGCAGCCGCCAGCCGCCGGGCCACACCAGTTCCGGCTTGGCCACCAGATCGTGAGCGGCCAAGGCGGTCTGATACCCGCGGCAACGCCGGTCGCCGGCCAGGGCGGTATCCGGACCGTTGAGATAGGCGATGTTTTTTCTGCCCAGATGGATCAAATGTTCGGTGGCGGTCCGTGCGCCCTGCTCGTCGTCGGCGCGAACTACGTCCGCATCAATGCCCGGCACTTCGCCCAGCAGAATAAAAGGAAAGTGCGCGTGTTTGAGCTCGTGGATATGACCGAGGTCCACCCCCTTTTGCAGGGGCAGAAGAATGAGGCCGTCCAGACGCCGCTGTTTGAGCAGCGAGACGTAGCTCACTTCGCGTTGCCACTGTTTATGAGTGTTGCCGATGATCACAGTGTACTGCTTTTGTTCGCACGCTTGCTCAACCCCCAGAGCGATCTGACCGTAGAGCGGATTTGAAATATCTTTGATCAACAGGCCTACGATGCCGGTTTGCTGCAGGGCCAGCGCCCGCGCAAGGTGGTTGGGCTGGTAATTGTGCTCTTCGATGATCGCTAAAACCCGCTTGGTGGTTTTGGCGCTCACTAAAGGGCTGTTGTTGAGCACGCCGGAGACCGTGGCGGAAGAGACACCGGCCAGCCGAGCGATATCTTGAATGGTCATGGATTTTTAAACCGCTTTAATAATTGAAGCAAATGATCGGCGGTTGCGCGCAGACGAATAAAAGCCTTGAAATTTTTATTTAATTTATTTATAATTAAACAAATTAAGCTCAGGCGAAAACCGGGGGATGGGAAGAGGCATTCTGCCTCCGGACGCATCTTTTTAACCGGTTTGAATATAGCCAATTCAAAAAAAAATGTCAATGAAAATGAAATAAATAACTTGCAAAAGATAAGGTTTGAAGTTAAATTGCATCATTTATGACCCAACAGGCCCTTCGTCTGTCGTGAAAAGCCGCCTGTTCGTCATCCTCTGCAGGCCGACAGGCTGTTGAACGAACCTCATTGGGAAGGAACCCCCTCATGCCTCGCGAACCGCAGGAAAATTTGACCGGCACTCTGATGGAGAAAAAATCCTCATTCAAGATCAAGCATCTGCGCTGGTATATCTGCGCGCTGCTGTTTTTTGCCACCACCATCAACTATATCGATCGCCAGGTTCTCGGCATACTGGCGCCGGATCTGGAAGTGGAGATCGGCTGGAGCGAACTGGCTTACGGCCGCATCGTCATCGCCTTCCAATTGGCCTACGCCGTGATGATGCTCTTTGCCGGCCGCATCATTGACCGCATCGGCACTAAACTGGGTTTCACCATAGCGATCATCTGGTGGTCTGTTGCCGCCATGGCGCATGCTTTGGCCAAGTCTGCGTTGGGTTTCGGCATCGCCCGCTTTTTCCTCGGCATCGGCGAAGCGGCCAATTTCCCCGCCTCCATTAAAACCATTGCAGAATGGTTTCCCAAAAGCGAACGAGCATTGGCCACCGGCATTTTCAACGGCGGCACCAACATCGGCGCCATCATCGCGCCTATGGCCGTGCCGTTGATCGCCGCCCACTGGGGATGGCAGGGTGCGTTCATCGTCACCGGCGCTCTGGGCTTTTTCTGGCTGTTCGGCTGGTGGTATCTCTATGATCAGCCGCAAAAACACAAACACCTGGAGGCCAAGGAGCTGGTCTATATTGAAGACGGCCAGGAAGAACCGCTGACTGAAAAAACGCCGTGGAGAAAATTGTTCGGCTACCGGCAACTCTGGGCCGTCGCTCTGGGCAAAATGATGACCGATCCCATCTGGTGGTTCTATCTCTTCTGGCTGCCGAAATTCCTGGCAAAGAATCACCACATCCGCGGCGTCGAACTGATTCCCTATCTGACCACGGTCTATATCATCTCGGATGTAGGTTCGATGCTGGGCGGCGGACTGTCTTCCTACTTGATCAAAAAAGGCTGGAGCGTCAACAAAGCGCGTAAGACCGCTATGCTGTTCTTCGCCTGCCTGGTGCCGCTGGTCATCATCGCCGGCTTGACCACAAGCGCCTGGACCGCGGTGTTGTTGATCGGTCTGGCCGCTGCTTGCCACCAGGCCTGGTCTGCCAACATCTTTACCTTGGCTTCAGACATGTTTCCGCGCAAAGCGGTGGGCTCGGTGGTCGGCATCGCCGGCTGCGCCGGCGGTTTAGGCGGCATGGCTGTGGCCGAGTTCGCCGGTCGAGTGTTGAACGCCAATCCGAACTATTATCTGCCTATGTTCATCGTAGCAGGTCTCGCGTATCTCAGCGCCCTGCTGGTGATCCAAATTTTGGTGCCCAGGTTGGAGCCGGCGAAATTGGATTGACCCTTGTTGATAAAAAAAGCCTTGTTCGCATGAACAAGGCTTTTTTTTAGCCCTTGCGGTCAGAGCGGCCAGATGGTGATGTCCGCATCGGTCAGCTCCTGACCGGCGCTCACATACAAAGCCGTATAGCCCACATAGGTCAATTGATTTCTCTGCTCAGCGCCGATCACAATATAATTCAACCCGGTCACGCCGCGCACCAGCCCCTCGGCAAAGGCGCCGCCCTCAGGCACCGTCAGAATCGTCTCAGACGCCGGCCGGTCAAAAACATCAGACAGGATGGCCTTCCATCTTTGCCAGGTCGGCGCCTGGTCGGGGTCCGAGATCATCGATTCAAACGCCGCGTGATATTGGTAATGTTCATCGGATGAGGAAAAATCCTTGAACGAGGCGAAAGCGCTGATGTCAAAGACCATCACCCGCAGGGCATCGAAATCGATGTACTCGACCTGGGTGGTGATGGAGATCTCGTCCATTCTGCCCCAGAACGGATAGGCGATCGAAGAGCCCGAATAGCCTGCTCCCAGCAGCATCTGCCGGGAGCAGGAAGAAATCACACCGGTGAATGATGCTTCGGCCTCCACCCTGCCATTCAAACGCAAGCCGTATTTTCCCGAATCAGGCTGCACAAAAGCCTGCAGATGATGCCAGGTCCTGGATGCCGGCGCCGAACGGCTCGCGATGGTCATGATCTTACCCGATTGATTTACTTGCAACTGCACCCGGCCATTGGCGACCGCGACGGCATAACCGCCAAAAGCATCCATGCGGTCCACGAGCCGCTGCTCGACTTCGCTGTAAGGCTCTTTCAGATAAAAGTGCAGATCTACGGTCAGGCCGTGGGTGGCGTTCAATTCGCCGACGCTCTGCAGCACGGCGTATGATCCGGTACGAGCGAAATCCAGGGATTTTTTCAGCGTTGCATTCGCTGAAGAGTCAATGCGGCTGACATTGTAAAGGACGGCGTGGTTGCCGTAACGGCTGGCATCGATCAGCTGTTCGCCGGAGTCTTCATCGCAATGCAGCAGCACCACCTGGTCGGACACCATGCCCGCGTCTTTGGCCAGCGGATCAGGCGCCGCCGTGTTGTGCAGCCTCGCATCAGGTCGATGATCAGCCATGTGGATCGACAGTCTGATCTGCGGGCTTTTCTCCGCTTCTGTTGGAGCGAGCTGGCAGGCGAAAACAGCCAGCAGCAGCGTACACAGACCAGAAAAGCCCCACCGATGAACCGCCCGGTCACTGCCGGTTGTGACATTTTGCACGCGACCAACCCCTTTTTATAAAACCATTTTCAATCCCATCCACCCGCGAAAGCCCCTGACCGAAAGGTCGTCGCCGTAATCCAGCGAGCCGATATAGAAACGCAGGTCCGAGTCCAGGTGCAGATGGGACGACAGTTTGCGGCGATATCCTCCACCCAGCCCCAGGATTCGTGCGCCGCCGATATCATACGCGTTATTGGAATAGAGCCGGCCTTCCACCACCCCATGGACCGTAGTCAAAGAGTTGAGCGGCAGAAAACCCTGGCCGCTGATCTCCAGTTCATTGCCGTTGCTGTTCTGCCGCTCCGGATTCAGGGTTCCGGAACCGATTTCGTTCTTGCTGCGGATGCGGTCCCTGACACTGAACAGCCAGCTCAGCTCGTCACCAGGCACATGCAGCATAGCCTGCAGGGTAAAGCGGTTGCCCGCCCTGAAGACCTCCTGCCCGGACATTTTATCTGTGCCATAGACCGTATAGTTGGCGTCGACCATGAGCTTGTTCCTGCGGCCCAACGGTTTGTCCAGCGCCAGGGAAAAATTGATCTCATCGCCGGGATCATACTTGGCGGTGGCGTTTTCGATCGCCTCAAAAGCGCCGCGCATCACATACCCTGCGCCCAACCCGGCCACCCAGCCGGCGAAACGGCGGGCGGTCACCAGACCGGCGGTGGCATCCAGGCCTTGCCCTAAAATCGGCACGTCGAAACTCAAGGCGTGCAACGCCAGTATGTTGGCCACCAGAAACTCGTCTGATTTGAGCGCATGCTTGCCTGTGGGCAGACTGACGCCGAAGGTGGCCATGGCTTTCTCTTCGCCGAATAGATAAGAGCCGCTGATGCGCATATCGGAGAGACCGTTCAGAGACAACGTGCCGTCGGCGTGATAGCCGCTGAAAGCCGGGGCAATGGCAAGCGTGGCCTGCAGCTTTTCATTAAAGGGCGCAACCAGCGTCAGAGGCAGCGCCAGTTGGTGCACCGAGTTCTCTTCGATACTCCAGTATTGGAGGCCGGCGGCCGGAGCGAACAAACGGGCTTGATGACGTTCGAACAGTTGGACCTGAGAGCCGGAGACGGTCACGAGCGAGAGCGCGAGCACAGCGGTTTGGCAAACTCTGGGAATGGCTGACATGGCGTTGTCCTTCTCTCCAACTCAGGGTTTGATGGGCAGACGAATCCGCACCGGCAGAGGAACCGTGGCGCCGAGCGACCCACTGCTGTTTTCAGTCGTCGGTTTGCGCGACTCGACACTGGGGATGAAACCTGTGCTGATGTTGGCAGCCGTTCGGTTCAGCAAATCGGACACCGGCAGCTCGGACGGCCGGACCGAGGCTCCTTCCGGTTTAGGAGCGGAGGGCGGGCTCTGTTTTTCAGCCGGCTCGAGGTTCGTGGTGAACGATGGCGGCATTGCCACGCCGGGCGTAAAACTGGACAACGCATTCACCCGCTCCAATTGCACAGCCGCCAGTTGAAAACCGGGATCCTGGGCAACCGCGTCATTGAACTCCCGGCGAGCGGCATCCCAATGGCCCAGGTCCTGTTCATCCAGACCGCGGCAGAAGGCGAGAAACGCGAGAAGGTTCTTGGTTGGAATGCGTTGTATGGCGTCTCTCTCTTCGCGGGATAACGGCACCTGCAGTCCCTCGATCACGGCAAAGGCCAGGTCTTTTTCCAGCTGGTAAAATTCCAGCAGCGTTCCCTGGATCGAACCCGGCGCGATGCGATCGGCCTTTTTCAAATCCGCCAGGCTGACGTCGATGCGCAGGTTGCGATCCGCCAGACCGGTGATGGCGCCGTGCACCACCCGGGCGGCGCCCAACAGTTTTCCCAGGCGCGGGGCTGTATCCTCGCGGATCAACCCGCTCATGCCCAGCCCCATCTCCTCCATCAACTGCTGCAGCCGGGCCCGTTCCACTACCGTGAGCGCTTTGACCTGAGACAGATCGGTGATCAGCATCTCGGTGAGGCCTTTTTGCAGCGGATCGATCTCGGCATTCCCGCTGCTGTTGACAAAGTAGAGCACTGCCACCGAATGGTCCGGAATGGCAGCCACATCGATGGCGCTCTCCGTCTGCAACAGAGCTTTGATCTGCGTTTCCATCTGCTTTTGCACAAGCACCCACAGTCGGGTTTCCACCTGCTTGCGCATCGCGTTAAAAGGGCTGATTTCCGCGTAACGGCGGTAGAGATCCGCGGCTTTATCCAGACGACCCTGGGCTTCAAAGGTCAGACCGAGGTAGTATTGCGCGGTCAAGTCGTTCGGCCTTTGCGAAAGGGCCAGCTGAAGGAACTTTTGTCCGATGGAAATTTTCCCCTTGTGGAAAAGGGCGATTCCCATATCGCGAATGGCGGGGATGTTGCGATAATCTTCGGCAATAGCGGCTTTGAGTTCCCGAATGGCCTGGTCATAGTCTGCGCGGTCCAGGGCTTGATGCCCGCGGGAGGAGTAGGTAGAGGCGCAAGAAAGGAAAAGCGTTGCAGTTATCAGACCGCTAAAGACGGCTGCAAGAAGTCGGACCATGGTTGCCTCACAGAAAGAGAACCGTTTACCGTTTTTGCCTTGGGCGCGGTTTTCGGTTCGGAAAAGCGCATCATGAGCGATACGTTTATTTGGCCTTAACGTTGGACAGGCGTTCGCGCGCCCGCTCGAACTTGCTGTTCTTCTTCAGCGCGGCTTCGTACATTCGGGCGGCGTTGGCAAAGTCCTTGGCGTCCTCGTACTCCAGGCCTTTGGCATAATAAAGTGCGGCATCGAAAGAGGTGTTGTCCACTGCAGCCAGCTTCATGGCGTCGGCTCTGGAGAGTTTTAGGTTCAAATCCTTGGCGATCTTGGCCGTAAGGCTGGTCACCAGTTTGTAAAGGTCCCTGGGTTTTCCACTGACCTCTTCGGCTTTGAGGGTCAGAGCGCTCTCCACCTCCACAATGCGCACATCGATGCGCATCGTGTTATCCAGCATCAGCATAAAGGAGCCGAAGAGCAGATGCTGGGCGCCCAGCATTTTACCCACCTCCTGCGCGGTGCCGCTGTCGATCATGCCCGCCTGAGCGAGCTGCATCTCCTCGAGGAGTTTCTGCAGCTGGTTGCGCTCCACCACTTTGAGCTGGCTGATCTTTCCCAGTTCAGTGATCAGCTGGTCGGCCAGCCCTTTGCGCAGCGGATCCATCTCTTTCTGCTTGGTCAGGCTGTTGTTGTCGAAATACAGGACCGCCAGCGTGCGCGTCTCATCGGCCGGCGCGGCCTGAAGGCCGGCCAGGATCAAGAGTGCCGACCAGCTGTTGCGAAAACAGACTTTCATGGGCGCCCCTCTAAAAAAGAAACCCTGCCATGCAAAATACACATTTATTCGATTGTGGTCAATCTATTTTCCGGACCGATACTCGTTCCAGCTTTTGATCTGCAGATCCTTGATCGTTTTGCGCGACAGCGCCTCGACGAACCGCCGGGCCAGCCGTACGTTGGTGAACAGGGGGATAGCGAAATCAACCGCTGTACGACGGATGATGTAATCGTTGGTCAACTCCTCCTCCTGGTAATTCTTGGGAATGTTGATGACCAGATCGAACTTGCGCTCGCGTAGATAGTCCATCACATTGGGGGTTTTTCCCGACAGCGGCCAATGAACTTGTTTTACACTGATGCCGTGCTCCTCGAGAAAGCGGGCGGTGCCGCCGGTGGCGTAGAAATTCATGCCCATTTCCGCCAGCTTTTGTGTGCTGGCCAGAAAGGCCGCCTTGGTGGCGATGGGGCCGGTGGAGAGCAGAATGTTCTTGATCGGCAATTTATAGCCCACCGAGAGCAAGGACTTGAGGAACGCCTCTTCGAAATCATCGCCCAGACAGGCCACTTCGCCGGTGGAGGCCATCTCGACCCCGAGGGTCGGATCGGCGCCGCCCAAGCGGGTAAACGAGAATTGCGGCGCTTTGACGCCGACGAATTCGAGATCGAACACCGAGCCCGCATAGTGCGGCACATGATGGCCCATGATGACGCGGGTGGCGATGTCGATGAAATTGACGCCAAAGATCTTGGAAACAAAGGGAAAACTGCGCGAGGCGCGCAGGTTGCACTCGATGACTTTGACCTCATTGTCCTTGGCCACGAATTGAATGTTGAACGGGCCGTCGATCTTGAGGGCGCCGGCGATCTGTCGCGCGATTTTTTTGACGCGGCGGGTGGTCTCGAGAAAGGTGCGCTGCGGCGGCAGCACCATGGTGGCGTCGCCGGAGTGGACGCCCGCGTTCTCTACATGCTCGGTGATGGCATAGACGCGGATTTCGCCCTTTTGCGCCACCGCATCGATCTCGATCTCCTTGGCGTCCTCGATGAACTTGGTGATCACCACCGGGTGGTCGGAGGAGATGACCGAGGCCTTGTCCAGGTATCTTTTCAGCTCTTCGTCGTTGGAGGCCACGCTCATCGCCGCGCCGCTCAAGACATAGGAAGGCCGGATCAACACCGGATAGCCCACCGCGTTGGCAAAGGCGACCGCTTTATTCATATCGCTCAACTCCGCCCAGGCCGGCTGATCGATCTGCAGGTCGTCGAGCAATTTGGAAAACTTGTGCCGATCCTCCGCGTTGTCGATGGACAGCGGTGAAGTGCCCAGCACTCGAACGCCGAATTGATGCAGCCGCAGCGCCAGGTTATTGGGAATCTGCCCGCCCATGGAGATGATGACGCCGATCGATCTCTCCTTTTCGTAGATATCCACCACCGATTCGAAGGAGAGTTCATCGAAATAGAGCTTGTCGCACTGATCATAGTCGGTGCTGACGGTCTCCGGATTATAATTCATCATAATAGAGGTGTAGCTCATGTTCCTGAGCGCCTGCACCGAGTTGACGCAGCACCAGTCGAATTCGACCGAACTGCCGATGCGGTAAGCGCCGCCGCCGAGCACGATCACCGAATTGCGGTCGGTGAAGGTCAGGTCATCCTCCTGACCGTTATAGGTCAGATAGAGATAATTGGTCTGGGCCGGATATTCGGCCGCCAAAGTGTCGATCTGCTTGACGCAGGGCGACAGGCCATAGCTCTTGCGCAGCTCGCGGACCTCCAGCTCGCCTTTGTCCAGCGCACGGCCGATCTGCCGGTCGGAGAAACCGAGCTGTTTGGCCTCCTGCATAACGTCGCGCGGGCAGCGCTGCTCGCCGACCTTTTTCAGCCGGCTCTCCATCTCGACGATATTGCGGATCTTGTAGAGAAACCAGGGATCGATATGGGTGAGTTGGTGGATCTCATCGATGGACATGCCCTTCTTGATCGCTTCCGGAATCGCCAGCACCCGCATGTCTGTCGGCTCCACCAGCTCCTGACGCAGATCGTCCACCTCCACCCGCCGGTTGAGCACCAGGCCGTCAAAGCCGGTCTCCAACATGCGAATGCCTTTTTGCAGCGCCTCCTCGAATTTACGGCCGATGGCCATGATCTCGCCGACGGATTTCATTCCGGAACCGAGCTTTTTAGACACCAGGCGGAACTTTTTCAAGTCCCAGCGCGGCATTTTAACCACAATATAATCCAGCGCAGGCTCGAAACTGGATTTGGTCACCTTGGTGATCGAATTGGGCAATTCCGTCAGACTGTAGCCCAGCGCCAGTTTGGCGGCCACCGCAGCCAAGGGATAGCCGGTGGCCTTGGAGGCCAGGGCGGAACTGCGCGACAGCCGGGCGTTGATCTCGATAACGCGGTAATCCTCTGAACGCGCATCCAACGCATATTGAATATTGCATTCGCCGACAATGCCGAGATGGCGGACCGTGCGGATGGCGACTTCGCGCAGGTTGTGATACTCGCGACTGGTCAGCGTTTGACTGGGCGCGACCACAATGCTCTCGCCGGTGTGGATGCCCATGGGATCGAAATTTTCCATGTTGCAGACGGCCAGGCAGTTGTCATATTGATCGCGGACGATCTCATACTCCACCTCCTTCCAGCCCAGGAGATACTCCTCCACCAGAATCTGATCGGTGTAGGCCAGAGCCTTTTCCGCACGCTCGATCAGCTCCTCTGCGCTGCGGCAGATGCCGGAACCCAGGCCGCCCAACGCATAAGCAATGCGCACCATCACCGGATAGCCGATCTCTTCAGCCACCCGTAGAGCGTCCTTGCGCGTGGTCACCGCCTGGCTGCGCGGCACCTTGACGTCGATCTGCTTGAGCTTGGCGGTGAACAGCTCGCGATCCTCGGTGTTCATGATCGCCTCGACCTGCGTGCCCAGCACGTTGACGCCGTAGCGGCGCAGAACGCCCTCCCGGTCCAGGGCGACTCCGCAGTTGAGTGCAGTTTGTCCGCCGAAACCGAGCAGCACGCCGTCCGGACGTTCCTTTTTGATCACCTGCTCGACAAAATAGGGCGTCACCGGCAGAAAATAAACTTCATCCGCCAGATCCTGAGACGTCTGAATGGTTGCGATATTGGGATTGACCAGCACTGTTCGAATCCCCTCTTCCTTCAGCGCCTTGATCGCCTGACTGCCGGAATAATCGAATTCGCCCGCCTCGCCGATTTTGAGTGCCGAGCTGCCGAGAATGAGCACTTTATCCGGTTTGGGGATCATGAAAGCATCCTTCGAAAATCGTCAAATAACAGCCCGGTGTCCGTGGGTCCGGGTGTGGCTTCGGGGTGAAACTGCACGCTCATGAACGGCTTGCTGGTGTGGCGAATGCCCTCATTGGTGCCGTCGTTGGCGTTGACAAACCAGGGCTCCCATCCCTGCGGCAGAGTACGGCCGTCCACGGCAAATCCGTGGTTCTGCGAGGTGATGTAACAGCGCTTGGTGCCCACCTCGACGCAGGGTTGATTCTGACTGCGATGGCCGAATTTCAATTTGTAGGTGTCGGCGCCTGCGGCAAGAGCCAGGATCTGATTGCCGAGACAGATGCCCATCAGCGGTTTTTTCCGCTCCATCACTTTGCGCACAATCTCGATGGTCTCGCGGCACATCTTGGGATCGCCGGGCCCGTTGGAGATGAATACGCCGTCGTATTCCTCGTCGGTGAAATCGTAATTCCACGGAACCCGCCGCACGCGCAGCCCCCGCGCCGTCAGACTGCGGATGATGTGATTCTTGCAGCCGCAATCGATCAGCACCACTTTTTTTTCACCCTGACCGTATTCCACCAGCTCTGTGAGGCTGACCTGCTGCACCAGATTGATTTTATTCGGATCGTAAAAGTTCTGTTCGTCGGTGAAAAAAACGATCCGCCCCAACATGGTCCCTTCATCGCGCAAACGCTTAGTCAGCATGCGCGTGTCAATGCCGTACAGCGCCGGCGTCTTGTGGCGGATCAGCCAATCGGCCAGGCTTTCTTTTGCGTTCCAGTGGCTGTATTCAAACGAATATTCGGAGACGATCAAGCCCTGAATGTGAATCCGGTCGGATTCGAAATTTTCATCCAGCCCATCCTGAATGACGCTTCCAGGCACGCCATAGTTGCCGATCAGAGGATAGGTGAGCACCAGGATCTGTCCGTGATAGGATGGATCGGTGAGGCTCTCCGGATAGCCCACCATGCCGGTGTTGAACACCACCTCGCCGGCGATCGAACGCTGCGCGGCGAACGAAAAACCATGAAACACTGAGCCGTCCTCTAATTCCAGACGGGCTTTAAGTTTTTTGTTTTCCATTGTTTCCTTATGGTTATACACCACAGTCTGCTGAGCGTAGGGGTTGCTACGATTCGGCGTAAAAGATAGGTAAAAAATATCATTTTTAAAACGAATAAATTCGCCGCGGCTAAACCGGCGCGGCGGGCATAAAAAAGCACAACAGCCTTCAAGCAATGAAGATGTTGTGCCTGGCGCTCAACGGCCGCGGCAAGGGGCGAACCGCCGTTGGGGGAAAAGGACGGTTTCTTGCGCCGGATCTGCGGAGCGGATCCGGCGATCCACCGGCATCACCTCATTCGGCGGAGAGTTGGCTGCGGTGCGCTTCCAGCACCTGGACGCACTTGTCGATCTCGGAAGGACGGATCACCACCACGGCTGAATTTTCGTTCATGGAAAACGCGTAGAGATATTCGATAAACACGTTTTCGTCGCTGAGGATTTTCAATGCCCGGGCCAGCGAGCCCGGTTGATTGAGCGTCCTCATCAGCACCACCGGCGTGGTCTGCACGGAAAAGGCTTCTGCTTTCAATACCCGCACCGCCAAATCGGGATCAGGCACAATCATGCGCAGCACGCCGAAATCAGAGGTGTCGGCCACGCAAAAAGCCGATATGTTGATCCCGGCTTCGCCCAGAATCCGCGTGACCTCATTGAGACGCCCTGATTTGTTCTCAAGAAACACCGATACTTGTTTTGCGATCATGGCTCAGACCTTACGGTTATCGATGACACGTTTCGCTTTGCCTGCAGTCCGCTCGATGGTCCTGGGCTCCACCAGTTTGACTTCCGCAGAGAGGCCCAGGGTCGACTGGATCTTTTGCGCGATCTTTTTTCGCAAAGCTTCCAATTGTTTGATTTCATCCGAGAAGAATTGCTCCTGCACCTCCACCATCACCTTCAGCGTATCCAGAGTGCCCTCTCTCTCGACGATCAACAGATAATGCGGCTCGGTTTCGCTCATTTCGAGAAGCACGGTTTCGATCTGCGAGGGGAATACATTGACGCCGCGGATGATGAGCATGTCGTCGCTGCGGCCGCAGCATTTCTCGATCTTGACCAGAGTGCGGCCGCAGGCGCAGGGCGCATAATCCAGCCGGGTCAAATCGCGCGTGCGATAGCGGATGAGGGGAATGCCCTCTTTGGTGATGGTGGTGAACACCAGCTCCCCACGCTGGCCGGCGGCCAACGGCTGCAGCGTGTCCGGGTCGACGATCTCAGGAAAAAAGTGATCTTCATTCACATGCAATCCGGACTGTTCCAAGCATTCGCAGGCCACACCCGGCCCGACCACCTCGCTGAGACCATAGATATCGATGGCCTTCAGCTGCAATTTCCTCTCGATCTCGCGTCGCATGTTTTCGCTCCACGGCTCTGCGCCGAAAATGCCCACGCGCAGTTTTAGCTGATCCGGCGACACGCCCATAGCCTGCATAATCTCCGCCAGATGCAGCGCATACGAAGGTGTGCACGCAACCGCGGTGGTGCCGAAATCCTGCATCAGCTGAATCTGCTTTTCCGTGTTTCCCCCGGAGATGGGGATCACCGTGGCGCCGAGGTTCTCAGTGCCATAGTGCAGCCCCAGCCCACCGGTGAAAAGCCCGTAGCCGTAGGCCACTTGAACGACGTCGTTTCGATGCACCCCGGCCATGACCAGAGAACGGGTGACCACCTCCGACCATAGGGTTAAATCCTTGCGCGTATAGCCCACCACCGTGGACTTGCCCGTAGTGCCGGAGGAGGCGTGAACGCGCACGATCTCGCTCAGGGGAACGGTAAACATCCCGAAAGGATAATTATCGCGCAAATCCTGTTTGGTGGTAAAGGGAAGTTTGGGCAAATCGTCGATCGACTTGATATCTGCGGGAACCAGTCCGGCCTCTTGCATTTTCCGCCGGTAGGCCGGCACATTATGATAGACCCGCTGTACGGTCTCCTGAAGCCGTTGAGATTGAATTTGGCGCATCGCCTCTCGGGAAGCGCACTCCATTGATTCATTCCAGATCATACGCTCTTGCTGAAAGTTGGTTATCGGGTGTCGTGAATTATTTCCGGCGTGATGGAAAAGCGGAGTTGCGAAAGAGAAACGGTGACGGATCCGCGCCGGCCGGCCTTTGAGGCTGTTCGTGAACCAGGCAGATTGCCGGTGCTTTTCTCACCGCAACAGAGCAAATTAGCCAATCAGAAAATGAAAATCAAGAACAAATAAAGCCTTGCAGTCCGATCAGGCCGCCGGAATGAGACAACAGCGCCGTGCCGGCGAATTCGGGCTTGATTTTCATTCTGCTCTTGGCTATTTTGCCGTACTCGAATCCTGGTGCATTTGCGGCACCAGGGAGGATCATGGCATTCGCTTTGGCGTTTCGCCGTGGTTCCCGCCCTTCGACGATGCCCCTAGCAGTGATCGCATCGCCGCGCTGATCGAGTCCGATGCCATCCATCGCGGCCAACGACGCGGCGTTTCGTAATATCGCCGGTAACAATTGCAGCGGTCAACCGCAAGGATTGACTTTTCAGCGTCCATCAGAACGCTGGAAAACTATAGCCATTACGCCGAAGTCACCATGATCGGTAAAAAATTTCTGCAAACGATCGGCGATTCGATGAAATTCGCCCAACAGTTCGATCCGTTCACCGGCAAAGTGGATCAGACCAAGGACGGGTATGGGCCGAGCATCCTGGCGGCGTTGGAATTCATCTCCCAGCTGCACGGTCGATGATCTCGATCCGCCCATACTCGTTTGGGAAGGCAGTGGCGACGGCGACTTTGCTCGAAACAGGAGGACAAAATAAGTCGGTTTTATTAACAAGCTGCAATAAAATAGGACGATGTATGGACTGCAAAAAATTTGTTGCCGGCATGCTTTGCTTGACAGGGTTCACTATTCCCAGGGCTTTCGCGCAACTGGACTCCCATCCGGAATCCTACCGGATCGATCAACAGGACGTTGATCGGGCCCGCCGGATCATCTCCACCCCGCTGCAACAGCCGGTCATCATGCCAAACCCTAGTCCGGCTGCACAATGGTTTCCCCAGGCCGGCTTGGGTCTGTTTTTGCATTGGGGCATACACAGCGTGGCGGGTGCGCAGCCTTCCTGGGACATGATCGCCCATTACGTCTGGGGAGGAAAGCTTTCACCGCCGGACCGGTATTACCGGCTGGCCGAGCGATTCGATCCGCAGCGCTACGATCCGAGGAAATGGCTCAAAGCCGTTAAAGAAGCAGGATTTACCTATGCCGTGTTGACCGCCAAACACCACGACGGCTATGCCCTGTGGCCTTCTAAATACGGCATTGGCACCAGACAATATCTGGCCGGCCGTGATCTGCTCAAAGACTATGTCGAAGCCTGCCGCGCCAATGGCCTGAAGGTGGGTTTCTACTTTTCACCGCGGGACTGGCATTACCCCGGATTGCTTCACCCCAATGAGTATGATGCGGAGACATGGCATGACCTTCCACCCATCACCGATCCGGCGGCTAATGAGCAGGCGTTTGAACGCTTTCTCGGCTTTGTGCTGGCGCAGATGGAAGAACTGCTTACCCACTATGGCGCGATCGACCTTCTCTGGCTGGATGGCATGCATTTCCGCGGCATCGCCGATATGCATACCGAACAGATCTACGCCTGGATACGGACGCTGCAGCCGGATATGGTGATCAATGACCGCTGGTCCAACCTGGTGAATCCCGATGATCCAGAGGGCAGCGGCATGCGTATCGGCGATTTCACCACTGCGTTCGAGTGCACTCTACCCACCTATGTTCCCTCGCTGTGGTGGGATCATTGCGACATCTGGACAAACGGCGGCGGCGGATGGGGATATGACAGCACCGGCGCCTTTCGCCCCTACTCCTGGTTCTTTGAACATCTGGCCGCATGCCGGTCGCTGGGCGGCAATTTCTTAATCAATGTCGGGCCTGACCCAAATGGCGAGATGCATCCCAATTTCTATAAAAACGTGGCCGGTTTGGCGGAATGGATGAAGCACAGCGGGGAATCGCTGCTCGGGGCAGGACCTTCCCCGGGACCGGAGAGAAGCAATGTGATGATCACGACCAGGGACAAGACCTGGTATCTGCACCTCCTGCCCGACTTGACCAAACAGGTCTCAGTGAAAACTGACAAACGGCCGAAATCGGTTACGCTGTTGCGAACGGGAACGCCCCTGCCTTACAGTTACCGGGGCGGATTTATAAAATTCACCCCCGCGTCCAGGCTGCGCAGCGAAATGGACGACGTGGTCAAGGTGCAATTTTGACCAGCGGCAGCAGGTGAACGGGATCAAAGAACCAACATAAGGAAGAACATAAAATGAAAACGTGCTTACTTTTAGCAGCGCCTCTGTTGCTGGCATGCCTGACCACAGCCGCCCATTCAGGCCAGCAGCTCATCGGCAACCTGCAGTGCGAGCATCTGGTCAATCCCATTGGGATCGACGAAAAGAATCCCCGGTTTTGCTGGCAGATGCTCAGCAACCGGCGAGGAGCGCAGCAGCTGGGGTTCCAGATCTTTGTGGCCACAGACTCGGAAAAAGCGGCCGCCGCCATCGGAGATGTCTGGGATTCAGGCAAACAGTCCGGCGATCTCATACCGGTCGTATACCAGGGGCCGCCGCTCAAGCCGTTCACCCGCTATCACTGGGCGGTGAAAATTCAGGATGAAACCGGCGCCTGGTCCAATGTGTTGCCGGTCGCCTTTTTCGAAACCGGAATGATGGACAGCCGGAACTGGAAGGGCGATTGGATTACAGACACGCAGGATTATTCGCTCAAGCCGGCGCCTTATTTCAGACACGCCTTCAACCTGCAGAAAAAAATTCAGTCGGCCCGGGTTTATATCGCCGTCGCCGGCCTTTATGAGCTGTACGTGAACGGCGAAAAGATCGGCGACCAGCGGCTGGACCCGATGTACACGCGTTTCGACCGCCGGACACTGTACGTCACCCACGACGTGACGAAAAATCTGACCAACGGCGAGAACGTGGTGGGCGTGTTGCTGGGCAACGGTTGGTACAACCATCAGTCCACCGCGGTGTGGCTGTTCGACAAGGCGCCCTGGCGCAGCCGCCCCAAATTCTGCCTCGACCTGCGCATTCGATTCACAGACGGATCGATGGAAATCATCCGCTCGAATAATCAGTGGAAAACCGCACTGAGCCCGATCATCTTTAACAGCATCTATACGGCGGAACATTATGATGCGCGCCAGGAGCAACCGGGGTGGAACCGGACCGGGTTTGACGATAGCCAGTGGAAGCCCATCCTGCGGACCAACGCGCCTTCCCACTGCATCATCGGCCAGGCGGTGCATCCGATCCGTAATGTGGAAGAGATTCACGCCGTCGATATGATCCGCCAGGATGAACGCACCTGGCTTTACAACTTTGGTCGAAATTTTGCCGGTGTAACCCGGATCCGAGTCAGCGGACCCGCAGGCACGACGCTGCGCCTGAAACACACCGAACGCCTGGACAGCCAGGGCCGGGCCGATTTGTCCAACATCGAGGTTCATTACCGGCCCACGGACGACCAGGACCCTTTTCAGACAGATATCTTTATTTTAAGTGGAAAAGGCGAAGAGTCCTTTATGCCCCGGTTCAATTATAAAGGATTTCAGTATGTGGAGGTGACCAGCGACAGGCCCGTAATCCTGACCAAAGAAAGCCTGACCGCCTATTTCATGCACAGCGACGTCCCGGCCGCCGGCGCCGTTCACTCGGCGAATCCTTTGCTGAACAAAATTTGGAAAGCGGTGAACGCTTCTTATCTCTCCAATCTGTTCGGCTATCCCACTGACTGTCCGCAGCGTGAAAAAAACGGCTGGACCGGCGACGCCCATGTCAACAGTGAAACCGGACTGTACAATTTCGACGCCATCACGGTGTATGAAAAGTGGTTGGCGGATCACCGCGATGAACAGCAGCCCAACGGCGTGCTGGCAGCCATCATTCCCAGCAACGGATGGGGGTATCACTGGGCCAACGGTCCGGACTGGACCAGCACCATCGCCATCATTCCGTGGAACGTCTATCTCTTTTACGGCGACATCCGCTTACTGGCGAACTGCTACGACCACATCAAGCGGTATGTCGACCACATCGACGAACTGTATCCCAGCGGCATCACCGACTGGGGCTTGGGAGACTGGATTCCGGTGAAATCAAAATCGCCCAAAGAGTTCACCTCATCCATCTATTACTATGTCGATGCCGATATCCTCGCCAAAGCGGCGGGATTATTGGACAAACAGGCCGATGCCGAGCGATACACCGCTCTCGCAGAAAAAATCAAGAACGCCATCAACGCCAAATATCTGGACCGCCGGACCGGTCTGTATGGCAGCGGACTGCAGACTGAACTGAGCTGCGCGCTGAAATGGGGGATTGTGCCCGAAGAGCTGATCGACCGGGTGGCGAAAAACCTCAGCGAACGGGTGATCGCGGACAAACGGCACGTGGATGTGGGTATGCTCGGCAGTAAAGCCATTCTGAATGCGTTGAGTGAAAACGGCCACGCAGACCTGGCCTATCAGGTGGCATCCCAGGAGAGCTTTCCCTCCTGGGGATGGTGGATCGTCAATGGCGCAACCACGTTCCCGGAAAATTGGGCCCTGGATGCGGACAAGGACATCTCCCTGAACCACATCATGTTCGGAGAGATCAGCGCCTGGTATTACAAGGCGCTGGGCGGCATCTTGCCGGATGAGAATCAACCGGGATTCAAGCGCGTTCTGCTCAAACCGAATTTTGTCGCCGGCCTGGACCACTTTGAAGCGACCCATGCAGGACCGTACGGAACCATCCGCTCTGCCTGGAAAAAATCGGGCAAAACGGTCGATTACGCCGTCGTCATTCCGGCCAACAGCAGCGCTCTGCTGCAGGTGCGGGCACGGGATATCCGTGAGAATGGAAAACCCGTTGGCCAAAATCCGCACATCAAAATGCAAGAGCAGAAGGATGGAATGATCCAGCTTGCTTTGGCCGCAGGCAGCTATTCGTTGCAAATCAAACTGTAACGAGCAGGCGGCTGACTCGAGCCGTCAAAGCCCCTGTAAACGGCAAAAATCAAAGCATGATGGCGCCCAGGTCCGTGAGATGACGGCGCACCTCTGCAGCGTCCACTCGAGAGATGGGGATGCTCTTTGCAGCAGCCAGAGAGGCGGCCACTCCGGCGGCCTCGCCCACCTGGTTCAAGTTGACCATGACGCGAATGCCGCCGAACGCGCTGCGATCGGCAGAGATCATCCTGCCCGCCATAATCAGGTTGGCTGCGCGATCGCTGATCATAGTGGAAAGAGGGATCTGGTAGAAATCGCCTTCCGGTTCTTTGAACTTGAATTCACCGGTCTCCGGATCGTGCACGTCGATATGATAGGTGCCGTTGGCGATGGCGTCCGGGAACCGCCTGCAGCGCACCACGTCCGTTTCCGTCAGCGTATATTTGGCGGCAAACGATCGCGTCTCACGGATGCCGATGGTGGAAGCGATATCGACCAGACAGGGTCTGTTTTCCGCTCCGCCGTACTTGCGCGCCAGGTCCATATAGGCGCGGATCTGCCGCCGCCCCTCGATCTCCGCCGCGGTTAGTTGATCGGCGTTGCAGGCGATGGTGTTGAACGCATGGGTGTAGGCGCACATCTCCACGCCGGGCGAGCCGGGAACCGGGGCGCCCCAACCGTGATCCAGCGCCAGACCGAATTCTTCGCGATGGTCACGGATGAGTTCATGGATGCGGGCCGGCAGACCGGATATCTCGGCGCAGGTAGTGGGCGGCTGCAGTCCGTCCCGAACAGTAAAAGGCAGCCCTGCGTCTCGGGCCAGATCGCCATCGCCGCTGGCGTCGACGTAAACCTTGGCACGGATCGCCTGACGGCCGTTCTTGTTTTCGATAAACACCGCACGCACCTGCCGGCCCTGCAGGTGCGCTCCCGCGTAATAGGTATGTAGAAACGGCATAACGCGGTTTTCGACAATGAGCCGATCCAATTCAATCTTTAATTCATCGGTGTTAAGGATAAAGCCCTGCTTGCCATGGACTCGTGCGGCGTCGATTTTCATCAGCCGCTCGAGCACCAGCAGAGTCAGACCAGCTATGATGGGTTTCTTCTCCTGGTTGCTCTCCAACTTGTGCCAGACGTTCACCAGCCCGGAGCCGGCCACACCGCCAAAGGCGTTCTGTTTTTCGATCAGCACAACGCTGGCGCCCATCTGCGCCGCACGAACCGCCGCAAACACGCCGGTGCAGCCCCCACCCACTATGCACACATCCACCTCTTGCACCACCGGCGTTTTACGTGGACGCTCCTCGATGCTGTCTGCTCTAAGCGGTACAGCGTCCTGCCGCGGGACCTGTCTGGTCTTGGCCATCAGATCCGTTGCCCCGAACAAGCCGGTATACTCTAAAAAAGTTCTACGTGTGATCATGGTATCCCTCATTCATTCGTATGACGCCAGACGTCTGCTCAATGACCGCTGGCGTGTAAAAATATAGCCTTTTAGTCCTTGGAGGTCAAGGCAATTCGCATGGCGGAGCCGCCTTAGACTGGATTTTTAAGCCTTGGCTTGAAAGCCAAGGCTTTCAAGCCAAGGCTTTGAGCAAAAGTCCGGCGAAGCACAAAAATAAGAGATTTAAACTTGGTTTTTTTCTCATGATCCGCTAACTTGCAGAGAATGAAATCAACCGCTCGAATGGCCGCTTTCTTTTCATCATCACGGACGCTATGAAATCGAAATTCTCCTTTAACACACTGATCATGATTTATGCGATTGTCCTGCTAACCGCTGCGGCGACCTGGTTGGCGCCTGGCGGAGAATATCAGCGCCGGGTCGAAAACGGCAAAACCATGGTCATCGCCCACTCCTTCCGCCCAGCCGAAAGCCGGCCGCAGGGGCTCGGCGCTGTACTCACCGCACCGCTCAAGGGATTTGTCCAGGCCGGTCAGATCATTGCCTTTCTTTTTGTCATTGGCGGCGTTTTTACGGTCATTCAAAACACCGGTGCGGTTTCCGCCAGCGTGCACCGCATGGCCTGGTTTTTCAGCCACAAACCTCATCTGCAGAAATTTTTCATCCCAGTGACCATGGTTCTGTTTTCTCTGGCCGGCACTCTGTTCGGCATGTGCGAGGAGACCATCCCTTTTGTGCCGATCTTTATCCCTCTGGCTTTGTCGTTGGGTTACGATTCTCTGGTGGGCGTTTCCATCCCCTTTCTCGGCGCAGCCGCCGGCTTTGCCGGAGCGGTGTTCAATCCCTTCACCGTCGGCATCGCCCAGGGCATTGCGGAACTGCCGCTCTACTCGGGTATGGCATACCGATTCTTTGTCTGGGTTCTCAGCACGATCTTTATGATCTTGTTCGTCCTTCGTTACGCCGCCAAGGTCAAAGCGAATCCAAGGATCAGTCCGGTCTACGATATCGACCAGCGCCGAGGACTGCATATCGAACCAGCGAATCTGACTCCAGCCCCGTTGGAAAAAAGACATCGCTTCGTGCTGCTCGCTGGTATGCTGGCTCTGGCGCTGCTGGTTTTCGGCGTGCTGAAATACAAATGGTACATCTATGAGATCGGTGCGCTGTTTCTTGGATTAGGCCTGGTGGCAGGCGTGGTCGGCCGGCTTTCGGCCGATGAAATCACCGACAGTTTTAAAGCGGGCGCGCGCGATATGGTGGGAGTGGCGTTTATCATCGCCATCGCACGCGCCATTCTGGTGGTGGCCGGCGATGGTAAAATTCTGGATGTGCTGTTGTATCATCTGGCAGGCCTGATAGCCCATCTGCCGCGTGTCGTCGCGGCGCAGGCGATGTTCGTCACGCAGGGGGTCATCAACTTTTTCGTCCATTCCGGGTCAGGCCAGGCGGTGCTGACCATGCCGATCATGTCGCCGCTGGCAGATGTCATTGGCATCACCCGGCAGACTGCAGTGCTGGCATTTGTCTTTGGCGAGGGTTGGATCAATCCGATTCTGCCCACCTCCGGCGTCACCATGGGCGTCTTGGGATTGGCGGCCATTCCCTGGGAAAAGTGGGCGAAATGGTTGCTGCCGATGCAGATTTTCTTTTTCATTCTAGCTCTGTTGCTGCTGATCCCTCCGGTAATTTTCCATTGGTCATAGATCGAACGCCCATGTCTCTCCTGCTCCCCTCCTGCCCAACCGTTTCCCGCGGAACACGACGCCGCCGCAGCGTTGCTTCACAGCCTCTCGGCGGCGAGCCTGTGCCCGGAGCGGGATGATGCATTGACCGCCAGCGCGTACAATCCCAATTCCGCGGCGAACAGCGCCATCAGGCACAATGGGATGACCTCCAGGGATGTGCGTCGCGCCAGAACGCCCACCAAACCGGGGATGATCGCTGCGCCCAACCCGCCGGCTGCCAACTGCATGCCGATGGTGTTGGCGGCAAAGGGGACTCCCACACGTCCACTGGTCCCCGACATCAAGGCCGCGAACACCGGAGCGATGGCCAGACCGATCAGGGCCACAGCCCACAGGTTCGCCTGGTCTGATGGATTCCACCACAGCCAGGCCGCGCCGAGCAAGGCCAGCATCAGACTAAAGATTACTATTAAATGAACTCCCATTCGCTTCGCGTACAATCCGGCGGCCAGTCTGCCGGCTGTAAAGAACGCCCAGTAGCTGCCCACCCATAGGCCGGCCGATCCGGCGTCGATACCGCGGGATTCCACCAACAGCGTATAGGCCCAAGTGCCCAGCGACACCTCTGCGCCGGTGTAAAGAAAGAACAGCCCTGCACTCATCCAGGCGGTAGGCCGGCGCAGCGTTTCAGCCAGCGACGTATGATACTCGGTCAATCGCCTGGGCTCTCTCTCTTCCATATCCGCCTTTTTATGTTCCCATGCGGTCAAGGTCGAAGCAAAGCACAAAGCCAGAAAGAGCTGAAACAGCCCGACCATGATGTATCCCAACCGCCAGGAGTTCAAGTGGGTCAATGCAAAGGTCATGATGACCGGACCACTGGTGATGCCGATGCCATAGCTCGCATGCAGCCATTGCATCATCCGTTCGCCGAAATGGGCGGCCACGAAAGCGTTGAGGCCTGAATCAATGGCGCCCGCTCCCAGTCCTGACACCAATCCAAGAAGAACCATCATGCCCCAGACCGGGACCAGAGTGTAGCCGATCAAACCGACGCCGGTCATGGCGCAGCTGGCGGCCAGCACTCGACCGATGCCCCAGCGGCCGACAACAGGACCGCTCAGCGAGCTGGAAGTCAGATAACCGGTCATGCCGGCAAATAAAAACAGGCCCAGTGCATCCAGGGGAAGGTTAAAACTCACCCGAATGGACGGCCAGGCTACACCGGTCAGGCCGTCCGGCATGCCGAGAGCGATAAAGGCGGTAAAAGCCAAAACAGTCGGCACGGCGTGAGGATGGCGTTCGAGCGTCCGTCGCATTTTCATCAAAATCTTTTTCTATACGATTCGTCAGGCATATACAGAATTACGGCAGAAATTGGAAGGCATAGAGCTTGGCGCTGCGCATGCGTATGTGCAGCCGAATGGGTTTGCCTTCCAGCGCAGAGAGGTCGGTTTGTCCGTTCCAGGTGGCTGCCATGCGCACGCTGTTGCCGTTCAATTCATCGCTGTCGTGCAAAGTAAAACCGGGCGCCGGTTTGCCGGATTCATCCAATATCTCGATCCGGGCATAACCGCCGGCGCCGGCAGCTAAATTCAATTCCAACCGCTTTCCCTGAAAGAGGAGTGGTGGTGTGATCAAGCTGGCGCCGGCATAGTCAGCCACTGCAGCGATAAAACCATCCAGACGGAGAATGGCGCGGGAGATGGCGGACTCTCGCTCCACAGCCTGCGAATCCAGTCGTGAGGCATGATCGCGGTTGGTGCCGAAATAATAGATCCACAACTGATCGCCCATGGAAATCGGCCGCAGAACAGGATAGATCCATTTAGAGTCCCAGGAGCCATTCTCACCGGTGCGCAGAAAAGAAGCGCGCCCGCCGGGGCGGTGAAAATGCCGGCCGTCACGACTGACTGCGAGTTGAATGTCAGAGGTGTTGGGCCACGCTTCATTAGCGCTGCCTTTCCAGTGATAAAAAACCGGAACCAGGGCGAGATAAACGTTTTCATAGGGAAACACGCCGGGGCCGTAGAAATCCAAGGGCGCCGCCGGAGTCAAAACCTGGTCGTCACCGCCTTCAACCGCCGCCGCCGTGGCGTGCCGCTGCGGCAGAATGTTTTCGCCCCGCACTTGCAGACGGCTCACATCCAGACGCATGGCCGGCGCTGCAGCCATGTCTCTTTCATCCGGTTCCAGGACCATGGCCATATTGTCCCAATGTAACAGGTCGTCGGATTCATTGTAACTAGCAGCGCGAACGCCGAATCCGCTTTTCTCGCGGATCCACTCCCGGCTGTACCCGATATAACGGCCGATGCGTGGCTCCCAAAACCAGGAGGGCTGAGTGTCCGCTGCGCGCAGGCCGGTCACCAAGCGTTCATCCAATTGCCAATGGATGCCGTCCGGGGAGAGAAAAACACGGTGAGGGCCCTGAATGCCTGAAGCATTGCGCGGATAGACTTTGATCCATGATTTGTAGCGCGCCTGTTCCGGACAATGGGGATTGTCATCCCGCCAGACCGAGCCGCCGCCGATGGCCAGCACCTCGGGATCAGGCGGCAACACGAGGTTGTTTTTTTTCGATCCATTCCACTTGACCAGGTTCAACACCGGTTTGGTAAAATGGATCCCGTCCTGTGATTCTGCATAAGCCACACCCATATAGCGGGGATTTTTCTCGCCCGCCGGCGGCGCCCCGGCGGCGAGATCGTACCAGAGCCGTATCCTGCCGTCCTCCTTGATCACCGTGTTATAGCTGGCCAGATACGCGTCCTTTTCCCAGGGCTGGTCAACGACGACCAATTTTTCACGGGTCTGGTACGGTTCCTGAACCACCAATTGAATGCCCTCGGATGACTCGATGAATTTATAATCGATGAACAGCTGCTTCTGCGAGCCAACCACCAGAGGCGATTGGGCGCCTAAAAAACCGAAAAGGACAAGTACGAAAAGCAACGGCATAACAGCGGCCTCCATAAAAATATTTTCAGCGCAGCCGGAGCAAACCGGTCCTACGCCCAATGGTGAAAACAGGCGTTCAGCTCTTTCCAGCATCGACAGAGCAGCGCAGGGCATTTTTCATAAAGCACCCGGGGTTCCCGCCTAGATCCCACCCTGCCCCACCTCGTTGATGGCCCAGGGCGAAGCTAAAACCGCACGATTCTCTGAGCATACCGCCGGGCCGGAGTCGGAACTGTTCACCGATTATTGCATTCACCCGGATTGTGATCGAGTGATAAAAGAGAGCACCCGGTCCATCAGAGCGTTCAACTTGAAATAATGTTCCGCAGGCGTCGATAGAATTTCCTCTTCTGTTTGAACGTATTCAGCCGGCTTCAGTTCGTGGCGGCAATGAGTCAGAATGGCCTGTACCGACTCGGGAGTCATTTCAAGATGAAACTGCAGCCCCATCACCGAATTCCCGGCCTGAAAGGCCTGGTGCGCGCAGGCCCGGCTTTGCGCAAGATGAACCGCTCCGGCCGGCAGCTCAAATGTTTCGCCATGCCAGTGAAAGACCGGAATCGACGGTGGAAAGATGAACCGGCTGTCATCTTCTGCCGTAAGGCCTTGGATGGGAAACCAGCCGATCTCCCGCTTGTGGTTTTGATATACGCGAGCGCCCAGTACGTCGGCAATGAGTTGTGCCCCCAGGCATACACCGAGCAGCGGCTTTCCTGCATCAATCATGGCTTCTATAAACCATTTCTCATCCTTGAGCCAGGCGTACTGACGTTCATCATGAACGCTCATGGGGCCGCCCATGACGATAAGCAGATCGATGTCAGCAGGATCAGGCAACAGGGCCGATTCAAAAAACCGGGTTCCGCTGATCTGGTAATTGGCTGCGTCCAGCCAGCGTTGAATGCTGCCTAGTCCTTCAAAAGGAACATGCTGCAGATAATGGGCTCGCATAGAAAATCCATTAGAGGTTAAGATTTGCGCCGGAACCGATGGCGTGAACAACACGACACGGAAGTGAAACGACTACGCGCCCATGCCGACGGCCGCTTGAGCAAGTCAGCCAAAAATCCTTTACAGGGCGACGCCGCAATCAGCTTTCAACGGCCGGCATCCCTGTGGCGTGAAGAAATATTCTTTAAAGGCACATCCGGCGCGCGATAACGTCCCCAGAACGGCAGATGCGTCATGGTCGTATGGGTGAACAGAAGGTTGACGACCCGCAAGCGCAGCAGCGCCTGAAACAGAAAATAAGAAAGAAAAAGGACCGGATAATAGAACAGCAGCTGCAGCGCCAGACTGAGCCCGCTCTGCGCCGAACCTTGCTCCGCTGTCCAGCGCCAGCCCAGGCAGGAGAACAGGTGGCCGGCAAAGGGCACAGAAGTCAAAAAATAGAGCGCAACGCCCCAGGAATGGCCTGCTTCGATGGCGTTGCGCGGACAGAGTGCAGCACAGCGCATGCAGCTCTCACAGCGATAGGTCCAAAACGGCCTCGGCGGTCTGGATCCCCACATGCGGATGGCATGGACAGGGCAATGAGCCGCACAAACGCCGCAGCCATCGCACTTTCCATTTGCGAAGAACAGCTTGGCGAGAAAAAAACGGCCGATCAGTAGATAAGCGACGGAAATCCATGAAAGCAAAGCGGCCCAGGCGATCTCGAAAAAATTGTTGCGCGTACACCATACCGAACCGCCGCCGAGCAACCGTTCCATAAATCCCAGGACCCGCGGCCGGGCGCGAAGAACGATCGCCTCCTGTTTTTTGCAGCTCTGGATGGAATGCAGGGAGAACCAGTTCGAAGGCATATCCACACTCATGACGCCGCACACTCGGTAGCCTTTGAGAAACAGCATCAGGCTGACGATGAACGGAGCGCTGCCGCTGATTCCGGGAATGAAAAGCGGGCCGAACTTGAGACCTGCCCGAGTGGTAAGGCAAAACGCACGGCCGGCCAGGCCACGCGGCAGCCGCCAGGTGGATTTCAGCACCTGCCAGGGCGCGGTAAAACCATGCGTGGGAAAGACCAGCCCCAGCAGCCGGCCGGCGCTATCTGCAGTTTTCTCTGCCAGAGCAGCCTGCTCCAGGGCCAGGATTTGAGTAGTCACGCCCTTTTTCTCAGCCTGTTCCGCCAGCCAGATGGCCACCTGGTAAGAGTTGCCGGTGCCGCTCCAAAAGGCAAGAACCATATCCTTGTACATCATGATCGTCACAGACCTTGAAAGAATTTCGCAAAAAGCGAATAATCGGTTGATCCAACGGCGCAGAAGTCTTCGCCGTCAACGGGCGCCGGGACGGCTGCGTACGTTTAGTTTTGATGTATATCACCTAATTATTATTGCGCATGTCGATTCCAAATGCGTGGAAAGCAGAACCCTCGCGTCGATGATCATCGCGGCATCGGTTCATATAAAGATTGATGCCCTTCCGCCTGTTCAATATAGGCTTTTAGTGATTCGCGTTCAAGTTGTTTATCGAGGCGCCGCTGGATGGCGCGGCCGGCTAAAGCAACCCGTTAGCTTGGAACAACAAAATTGCCTGGGCCATCGTCAAGATCGCCGGACTTGAGCCTCATGGTTTTCCGCTCCCTGTGTCCTAACGCGCCGAGACGGCTGAAAAAATAAAAACGAATCGCGGTCTATCCAATTGCCGTTCAAACATTTTAATTGTATTTAGGCCTTTTATTGGCTACATTTTCTACCCTTGACAAAAATTGCAATCATCCTTCGACTGGCAAGGAGAAAAAATAATCATGATCAACAGAAAAATCGCATTGACGTTCCTGCTTCTGGGATCGCTGATCGCCGGAAGCTTCGCCCAACAAACCGTATACAACGTGCTGGATTACGGCGCGCGGGGAGACGACAAGACCAACAACACTCGGGCGATCAATGCAGCCATCGAAGCGGCGGCGAAAAACGGCGGCGGTACGGTCTACTTTCCGGCTGGTTCGTTTCTATCCTACACGATTCATCTGCGCAGCAATATCACCCTTCATCTCGACCAGGGCGCTGTGCTCATTGGGGATAAAGAGGTGAACGGCGTAGGCTATGACCTGCCTGAGGATAACGCCTGGTATAAAAAATTTCAAGATTTTGGCCACAGCTATTGGAAAAACAGCCTGATCTACGGCGACAGCCTGCATAACATCGCCATCACCGGCCATGGCATGATCTGGGGCAGAGGACTGTACACCTACGACAAGCCCGAGATCAAGGGATCCGGGAACAAGGCGATCAGCCTGAAAAACTGCCATAACGTCACCATTCAGGACATCTCGATCCTCCACGGCGGACACTTTTGCCTTCTGGCCACCGGCGTCGACAATATGATCATCGACAACGTGCGCGCCGATGCGGACCGCGACGCATTTGACATCGATTGCTGCAAAAACGTCACCATTTCAAACTGCTTCATCAATTCGCCCACCGATGATGGACTCTGTCTGAAATCTTCGTTCGGATTGGGGTATGCCCGCGTTACGGAGAACATCACCATCACCAATTGCCAGATCTACGGCTATGACCACGGCACTCTGCTGGACGGGACCTTCAAGACGGAATTCAAGGATGAGCAGCCGGGCGCCGGCCACTGCATCACCGGCCGACTGAAATTGGGTACGGAATCAAACGGCGGATTTCGCAATATCGCCATTTCCAATTGCGTGTTCGAACGGTCGCGCGGCATCTGCATCGAAACAGCGGACGGCGGCGCTATCGAAGACATCACCTTGAGCAACATCACCATGCGCGATGTGCCGGATACGCCTTTCTTCATACGGCTGAACGCCCGCCTGCGCGGACCGGAAGGAACGCCGGTCGGCGTCTGCCGGCGCATCACCATCACTCATTTCAACGCCTACGATGTGGGAGGACGTACGAAATTTCCGGAACTGGGCGCTGCTATGGTGATGGGCATCCCCGGCCACTCTATCGAAGATTTGACTCTGAACAACATCCGCATCGTCTGCCGCGCGGGAGCGACGAAGAAGGCGATCGACCGGGAGGTTCCGGAACACGTCGACATGTATCCAGACCCGTATCGCTGGAGTTCCATGCCCAGCTACGGGATGTACTTTCGCCATGTGAAAGGGCTGAAGGTGAACGAGGTGGTGCTGCGTTATATGAACCGCGATGAACGTCCCGCCTTTGTGCTCGAGGATGTCCACGACGCGGAATTCAACCACATCGATGCGCAACAGGGCGACCAGGCGCCGCAGTTCATCCTCAAAAACGTGAGCGGTTTTTCCGCCTTTCGCGTGCGAGGCGTCAAGGACGTCACCCTGAGCAAAGTGAAGGAAAAAAAGCTGTAATCCCCGGAAACCAAGCTTCTAAATAGGCCCGGACTCTTGCGGCAAGGCCGGCAACGTCGTTTTCAGTTGGCCTTGCCCTGAAGCGTCCGGATGACGAATGAGCGCCGCCGTATCTCTCCTGTTTCCTTGGACACCGCATAAACCCGCCGGTTAAGGGCTATTTGATCCGACAAACCCCAGTCCCCATAGGTAACCTGCGTGTCGTACAGCGCGCATTTTACGCTGTCAGCGGTTTCTGCCGTCACCGTGGCCAACGCTTTGGCGCCATGAAGCTGATAGCTGCTGATCCACCAAAAGTACTGCACCAGTGTTTGCACTCTTTCAGCAGATATGGGCCGCTGATTGAATTTCCCGATCAGGCGGGTGGGATAAAAACTGTCGTACATCGAGCGATCGAGATAAGACAATTTGTGCACCCGGCTGAGGACGACATCCTGCGGATTCATCTGCCTGACTCTGCGGAATTGAAAATATTTTTCATCATCCTGTTCCGATTCGACATATCGATAGTATGCGCTGTGAACAGCCGTGGACTCGGACCAGGCCAGCGCCTGGTCATGGTCGTTGGTGGACAACTCGACACAATGGTCCGTCCGCTGATGCAGCGGCAGGATGCTGAGACTGTTTTCATAATAGATCGAGGCGCCGTCGAGCTCCTCGTGATAAAAATCTTCCGGATGTTTGTAAGTGGAATAGACCAGCTCGAGCAGCTCTTCATCGGTGATGGAGATGGTTTCAAAGGATGCCGGGCTGGGCGTCGACGGAGAAAACGGAGGCTTTTCCCCTTTGCAGGCAACGAGCAACATACAGATAACGCTGAAGCCAATCTTATGTTTCATCCCCTTCACCCTTTCTCGCGGCTGCGTAACCTTTCAGCCGGCAGGGATGCACGGCCCGGGGCGTGGACTCTCCTTGCGCTGAGGTAACAGGACGCAGACCGGTCAGACAAGTATGATGCACTACCTTGTTTACAGCCTTGATCTCCAGTTATGGATTCTGAATAATCCGGCCGAGGAGAAAAAATTTACGGTCAGGATACCAGATCACGGGAACGCCGTTGCGAACGGTGAAGCTGGCGTACAGCGCGAGATCGAGTCGGCCGTTGGTTCCGGGTTTGCCAAGGCTGACGCCGTTGTGGTCAAAGAAAAACTCGGGCTCATCGAACCAGACCGGCTGATCCGCTCCCGGCTGAAAGGTCCCGCGAACGATGTAAACCGGCCGGCGGTGAAAGCTCGAGTCCGTGGGCTTGTAGCCCATATAATGGCCGTCGTGGTTATGAATGAACAAGACATAAAGGCCGCTGCCTGCTTCGTTGCCGCCCACATCATAGATCGGGCAGGGCGAGAGCGGATGTAAAAGCGGCCGACCGCCGTCCTTGACCAACAGCGGTCGGGGCGCACTCCAGGTTTCACCGGCGTCGCCACTGACGCTCCAGTAGGGACTACCGGCCATCGTGCGCATGACGCAGAATAAACGGCCGTCCGGCAGTTTGACGATCGAAGGCTCCTGGCAGGCGCTGACTTGCGGATGTCCGGGATAACCCACCGCCAAGGCCTGTTCGTTAAACGCAAACCAGGAGATCCTGATTTCCCCTGGCTCTGGATCCTCATCGATGTTCTCGAACCGCATGAATTCAACCCGGGCGTCGGCGGACATCCACGAGTCGGTGGGATTCCGGTAAAGCGAAAAACTGGTCCAGCGGGTAACGCCCGCAAAATATCTGCCCTCTTTGGCGTTGCGCAGCGGCTTTTGCCAGCAGAGGATGTTGGGCGGCATGGTCGAGTCCGGATTATCGTGAATGCTGCGACGGAGCGGTACGTTCTGCGGCGCCGACCAGGTGACGCCGTTGTCGTCGCTGTAAATGCCATGCAACCAGCCTGTGCTGTGCGGAAAGGTATCAACACGGCCGATACTCTGGCTGTAGAGCACATAGATGCGGCCGTTCCGGCTCACCAGCGGATAGCCCCAGCTCGCCATATGGCCATCCCCGGGCTTTTTCGGCCCGGCGATGACGCGCGGTTTGGTCCAAGTCCGACCCTCATCATCGCTGCGGCTGAAAGCCATGTGTTGATCCGGCTGCGATTCCGCGGAACTCTGAGTCCACACCGCCATGAGCGAGCCGTCGGGACCGTCGAACACCAAAAAATGTTCGTTGCCGGTGTCATTGACGCGCTCATCCGTGCATTCGGGAACAAAGACGATAAAATCGGGTTTGGTGATGGCAAGCTGGGAAGGGATGCGCGCCTTGAGATCCGCCGGTGTGGCGATAAAAGCGGCCTTCTCATCCGACTTTTGCAGCTTGGTCCCTGGAGTGCACACAAAAAAATAAAAAGAAAACCGTGCAGAGCCAGAGTCTAATTTTCATGATTGCTCCTTACATGATTGCAGTGCAAACAAAAAGGTCTGTGAACGCAGAGGATGTAGCCGCAATGGGGACAGGTCCACTTTTTTTCCTCTTTCGCCAAAAAATTTTTCATGCCGAGTTGCTTGATCGAGGCAAAATTTTCCATCATGCTCATGCCATAGCGAGTCCGGTATCGCTTGTCGATATGTTTGATGCTTTGGCAGGGATAGCTTTCACACTTGAAACAAAAAAAGGATCCGCTGTCGACCGCCTTTTCACAGTCCCTTATTTACAGCGCTTGCGGCATTCGGACTCTAACCGTTCGCTGTCCCGGCAGCCGGAACAACCGTTCCGCTTCCTTTTGTAAGCGAGGCAGAGACGGCAGTTCATGCCGCAGGGAGCGATCAATTTTCTCGACATCTTTTCTGTGTTCATTGCCAAACCGCCTCTTGTTTAGGGGAGAAAGGCGTTGTAGCCCCTTTCGAGAAGGTAAGCCGGAAAGGGCCAGGTCAAGCGTTCGCTTCATTGCCTGGAAAGAAAAGCTTCTACCTCTTTGATCCATTTGAGAGCCGCTTGCTCAATTTTTTTATTCAGGCCGTTCACATCGGTGAAATCAGGATTATCCACCAGAACCGTTTCCAGAATCGAGTCTGCGCCCTTGATCGTAGGGACCAGAGACGATGGATTCCAGCCCGATTCCTTGAACCATTTCCAGTATTTTGCCTGAATCTGTTTATTAGCAGCTGCCAGCCACGCCTCAAAGCGACAGGACTCATGAACAAACACGATGGCAATTTTCAATCTCTTTTGCTGCAGCGACCGCGGGGTGAAGGCGAAATAGGTCATATCCATGTAGCCCTGATACAGACTGGAGGAGAGGAAATAATCCGGATGCCTCTTTTGCAAGTGGGTCCGTAGCGCCATCATATAGTCCATCAATCCCCGATAGGCTTTTGGAACAGCTCCCCTCTCCATTTGCTTCTTGTACTCTTGCATGAGTTGGTGCAAGGATTCCATTCTGGCATTCTCCTTCCAAAGGACGATTTAAGCGGTGACGGATCATTCCGGTTCATTGCGGTTTTGACTCTCATCGATCCGGCATAGAGTATAGTTCATCTCGCTCTCGAAAAAAAGTTTTTGCATGCCGCCGGAAGCGCCAACCCGACAATGGCTCAAAACTCTAACAAAGCATGCTTCGGCGCTTCTGCAACCAAAGGTCCTCTTACAGAAAAGCCGATCGCCAGTCCACTGCCTCTAATGACCATCAGCTTGTCTCCCGCTTTAATCCCATACTGCGCCAGGGTGGACAAAGGCAGGGTAATGGCGCTGTTGCGCAGCTGTATCCAACAATAGGGTTTGCCGGCACACTCTTTCCATTCACCTTCCGCCACCTGCAGGTCGCGCAATTCCCGACAGCGGTCCAGCACCGTGCCGCGCGGTGATTGCCGCACCCTGTCATAACGGCCTAAAACGAATCCTCCGGATGTACGGCTGCCGGGGAGGAGAAGCAGGATCTCTGCTTCAGCCATATGGTATTCTGCCAACGCCTCAGGAGGGACCATGATGCACCCGGTGGCACGAACCCTGGACCAGCCGAACACATGCTTGCCGCCTTTTGCCAGTTGGGGCATATCTGACTCGCCTCCTAAGAATGAAAACAGAGCTATAAGGTGCGTTCAAAGGGCGGATTAAGCGAGCCCGGAGAACGATAAATAAAACAAAAACTAAAATCCTTTCAGCGACCCGGCTGACCAGAGCGCTTTTACATCTTTGCCCAATCCGGCCATCAAGACGCCGGTTTTCCGGAAGCTGATTGGGCCGCATAGTGCTTGCCGATGCTCCAGGCAAGTCCCAGCTCCTCGCCCAGCGCGCGATATCGCTGATCAAAAGCGGAGAAATAGATTGGCCGCGCTTTGAGGATGTCCGGCGTCCTGTTTGCTCCCAGCATCTCCTCGTTGAAATACACCTGAACGACCTCTCCGAAATAGACCGTATCCATGGAAAATTCCACACACTGTCCGGTATACCGGCATTCGCAGGCGATCGGGAACTCTTGCATCATAGGTGCTGTTTCCAGTTCTCCATAGAATGTGGTGAACACCTCTGATTTGTCGACCTCTCTGCCGCTGACCAATCCACAATAATCTGTTTGCACCACATGATCAACAGATGGGATGTTGATGCTAAAGCTGTTGTTGGCCATAAGGCCTTTCGCCGTATGGTGAGTCTTGTTCAGACTGACACAGATGATCGCCGGGTCGACGTTCACGCCATTGACAAAGCCGATGGTTGCATAATCGGACTTACCGTCTGTCACAGCGCCGACCAGAACAATCGGCACAACCGGCAACGGCTGAAAAGCACCTGTCTTGACCTTGGCCATTCACATGATCCCCTTGCCTGCATAAACTGTTTCCCGTGTTGAAAATTGAACAGTTTCGTTTCAGCTAAAGCTGATACAAGCTAACAGTTTGAACGAGCTTTAGCAAGAAAATTTTTAAGATAACTCTATTTGTTAATAACGGGACAATATGATCCAGAAGATTAAGAGAATAAATGAATGCCGCGCAAATTGCAGACAGCGGTGGTGAGCGCCCCCTTCTCACGGCTCCGATGCGATGGTTCACCGAAAAGGGCCTCAGCCGTCATTCTGCAGAAGAAAAACATGATCATAAAAAAAGCGCGGCGGAAAAAATCCGCCGCGCTGTGCGACCTGTCAGAATATTTAGCTATTTGAGCAACGTCATGAATCTGATTTGGTGAAACGATCCGGCGCTCAAACGGTAAAAGTATTTTCCCGACGGCAGATTGCCGGCATCAAAAGAAACCTGGTGCGTGCCGGCTTTCATGGACCCATTCACCAGAGTGGCCACCTCACGGCCCATCAGATCGAATACACTGAGCACAACCCGCTGGTCCTGTGGCAGCGAAAAACTAATGCTCGTCACCGGATTAAACGGATTCGGATAGTTCTGAGAAAGACCGTAATCATTCACCACCGCTGAGGGCTGATCAGCAAGGGCCTCCTTGGCGAGGGCGGCCGGCGGCAAGCTGACCACCGCTCCACTGGGAAGCACCGCGATCAGGCCAAAAGCAGAGCCATTGGCATTGGCAGCCGGATTTAAAAAGCCGGAAGCCACGATGATGGCGGATTGACCGGCTAATCCGTTCAGGTCAGCGGCAAAGGAGGCCACGACCAAATCCGCATTTCCGGCAGGAGTGATCTGCAGGACATAATTGTCAGGCAACACCCGTATATAATCTGACGCCGCGCCGTATTTCAAGTCTGCGATTAGCGGATTCTTCTTGGCTTCCTTCACATGCACGTCCACCGCCGGAGCGTCCGTGGCGCCATGGAAAACGATGAATTCCACGTACTTTTTCCATTTTGCCGATTCCCGCACCTCGTCAAATGCGTAGGGCATGAAGGCGATGCTAAGCCCGTCCGGGTTGGCGGAGAAATGGGTCGGGTTTAGCACACCGTTGGCAATGCCCACATACGTATTGCCGCCTAACAGCGTGATTGGGAAGGTGGCAAGAGCCTCTGCGACCGAAGCGCTGGTCCCCGGCGCCACGGCGACATTCAACGGTGTAGCGGCAGGAACATCGATAAAGGGCGTCGCAGTACGGAAAGCAAAGTCATCGAGCAATTTATTGCCGTTGACATACACATCGACCACCGCAGCCGCAGGATCCGCGGCATTGTGAATCAGTTGCAGCCTGGCCGTGGTCAATTCGGCAAAGGATACTACCTTGCCGTCTGTGAGGGCGGCAAAGATGCCAAAGCCAGGGCCGTTCTGATTGGCTTGAGGATTGAGAAAACCCGATGCAAAGACAACAGCGGTCTTGCCGCCTAGTTTCCAAAAACCGCCGTAAAAAGATTTCAACACAGTTTCCGGCGCTTCTGCCGGAGAGAGATCAAGTGTGTATCCGCTGGGAGCAACCGTGAGATAGCCGGTGTTGTCTCCATACCCCGCGTTATCTACCAGCAAACCCACATTGCGAGCGGTGATATCCACCTGGGGTGCGTCGGTCACGCCATGAAAGACATAGAAATCAGTCTTTCCAGGCTCCAAGCTGTTCTCCTTGGCTAACGGATGAATGTACAAAGTGAAAGCGGTGCTCCGCGAGTCTGGATTGGGGGCAAACTGATTCGGATTAAGAACTCCATTGGCAATCACTACATAGGTCTCCCCCGCCTTCAAAGTGGCGTCGAACTCGGCGATCACTTCATCAGCTGATGCGCTGCCGCCTGGAGCCACGCCGATTTTGAGAGCGGTGTTGGCCGGCGCATCGATAAACGGAGTCGCTTTACGGAAACGAAAGTCGTTAAGCAGTTTGCCGCCGTTTACATAAATATCGACAGAAGCCGCTGCAGGATCAGCCGCATTATGGATCACCTGCAGTCTGGCCGTGGTTAACTGCGGCAGTTCCACCACTGCGCCGCTTGGCAGCGCAGCAAAGAGCCCAAAGGCCGGTCCATTTGCGTTGGCTGCCGGGTTGAGAAATCCTGATGCAAAGACTACCGCGGCGCCGCCGGCCAGACCGGACAAATCCGCTTCAAAAGTAGCGACAACGGTTTCTGGTGCATCTCCAGGCGTTACGTCGAGAATATATTTTCCCGGAGGAACAGAAAGATAACCGGTCATCGCTTTGTAGGAGGCGTCATCGACCAGAGTCGCCACACCACGCGCGATTACATCCACTGTCGGAGCGTCGGTGGAACCATGCAGGGCAAAAAAATCAACCGATTGGGGATCCTGGGCCGACTGACGGGCATTATCTTTAACCAGCAATTCAATCCCGGTGCTCTTGCCATCCGGATTAGCCGCAAAACTCCCCGGCGTCACCACACCGCTGACCACCACCACATAGGGCCCGCCGACAGGCAGGTTCACGTCAAAACTGACCAGGGACTCGGATGAAGAGGCACTGGTCGCCGGCGCCAATCCCAATTTTAGAGGGGTGTTCGCCGGCAGCTCTACGTACGGAGTTGCATGGCGAAATGCGAAATTATCGAGGATCCGCGTATCCCCCAAGTAAACGTCAACCTCGCTCGCGGCTGGATCCGCGACATTATGAATCACCTGGACAAGTACGTTCTGGGCCTGAGCCTGCACGTTGAGGCTGAGAAATCCCACGAGCAACAACAGATAACGCAGTTTCATGACAACCTCCTATTAGTGAAGTAGAGAATTCTTGTCTTCTATGCCATACTAACAGGTTTGAATTATGCCATATTCCATAAATAAGAACCGCGGCCAAGAGTGGTGGAGAATCGGTCCGGAAAAGCCGGTTGACGTTCAAGCAGATAATCAATCATTTAAATTCAACATAGGGGCAAAGAAAGAAAAATATGCCAGCGGGGAGAAGCATGTGGGGGAATAATAAATGTTCAATGAAGGTTTTAAAACCTTGGCCTCAGATGTAACAGTGTTGGTGGAAAAGGTTCTACTCGTGGGCAACGTGCTGCGAAGCCGCAATAAACAGGTAAATAGGAAGCAAAACCGCGGCAGTCTCGACTTCAAGAGCATATGCATAATTGGCGCCTCTTAGAGCCGAAAGAGGGCGTAGCAAGACCGGCGTCTTGCATTTCTTTCAGCATGCAGCATGCCGCTTCGCCTGTAACCAGGCGTCGCCAAAGTGAGAGCGCCTGCGCGCCGGACGCTGCGCTGCTATGTGGCGCTGAACAGTAAATCCCGAATCAGTGATCGATGCACTGCTGCACAACACTGTCCACTGTCTTCTCACCGTTTTGTCGTATGCCGGTCCAGGACAGCCGCCAATTCAGCAGGATCAGTGGCCGGCAACCGGCAGACATAGTTTTCACAGAGATAGAGCGTGGCCTTGCCGGCGAGTTGACCGTATTGGTCGATCCATGCCAAAGGACCGGCCGGCTGTTTTTGGTCAGTGCTGCCATCAGCCAGCAGAAGAATTCTGTTCGGAATGAAGCGGCGGTGGATCTGCTGCAACAGCGCTCGGGTGTCCGGCGCCTGCGGCTTACCGGCGATGATGATCTGCTTTACGGCATTCATGCTGAAATCCCATGCCGCCAGCATTTGCGGCATGACGCCGGGCGTCTGTTGCAGCCGGCCGGCAAAAGTCGAGAATAGCTTCCCGGCTCGTTCGCTCAGCTCTTTGTCTCCGGTCATGTGCGCGAGCCGCAGCAGGTTCAGGCCGGCCACCGAGTTCGCTGAGGGTTCTGCGCCGTCATAATCCTCCTTCATCCGTAACAGCACGCTGTGATCCTTACCGGTGGTGCTGAAATAGCCGCCGCCGGCCTGATCCCAAAACAGCGCGTCCTGCTGCTTTTGCAGCGCGATCGCCCAGGTCAGCCATTTGATATTGAATGATGCCTCATACAGGTCGATCAAGCCCTGAACCAGATAGGCATAGTCGTCCGCAAATCCGTCAATCGCCGCTTCCCCCTCCCGGTACCGGCGCCACAGCCTGCCGTTCTTCGGGTCGTACAGTCTGGTTTCGATAAAGTGGGCTGCGGCTTCTGCGGCAGCCAGGCAGGAAAAAGCCTTTGGCGCGGCGGCCGCCGTTGCTGTCCTTTCCTCTACAGCCAGTACCTGAGCAGCCCGGGCAAAGGCGGAGATCATCAGGCCGTTCCATGCGGTCAGCGTCTTGTCGTCGCGATGCGGCCGCGGCCGCTGCGCCCGGATCTGCAACAATCTGCTGCGCGCGCCGTCGAGAACAGCACGTGCCTCCTTCACCGTCATTGAGAACCTTGCAGCGGTCTCCGCCAGTGTATGACGCACGATCAGAATGTTCTGATTGCGCAACATACCGTGCGGATCGCTGGGCGCGTTGCCCCGCGGCTCCACGCCATAGTGATAATTGAAAATCTCCGCGGTCTCGATGCCCAGGGCAGTGTTGATTTCCGCCTCCTCCCAGAGATAAAACTTGCCTTCCAGGCCTTCGCTGTCCGCATCCTCGGCGGAGTAAAATTGACCTTCGTCGCCGGTCATCTCCTGCAGTACATAGTTTAGAACGTCGCGCGCCACGCCGGCGTAAAAACCGTCGCCGGTGATCTGCCAGGCTTCCAGGTAGGAACAGGCCAGCTGCGCCTGATCGTAGAGCATTTTTTCAAAATGGGGCACATGCCATTGGTCGTCCACCGAGTAACGGTGAAATCCGCCGCCGAGGTGGTCGTGCATGCCGCCCTCAGCCATTTTGTGCAGGGTGAAAAGGCTCATCTCCAGCGCGTCTTGGGCGCCGGTGCGTGCGTAATAGCGCAGCATGAAATTTAATATGACCGGCCGCGGAAACTTGGGCGCTCCGCCGAATCCGCCATGGCGCGGATCATAGCTGCTTTTGATCTGCCGGTAGGCGTCATCGAGCAGCGCTCTGCCCGACTCGGCCTCGCCGCTGGAGCTCACGGTCGTGTAGTGCTGCAGTTGCCGGATCACTTCGCCGGCCGACCCAACGATGGCCTGTTGATCCTTTTTCCAGGCTTCTGCGATGCGTAAAAGAAGAGAGCGGAAACCCGGCCGGCCGCCGTAATCCTCGGGCGGGTAATAGGTGCCGCCGATGAACGGCTTGAGGTCAGGCGTCAACCACACGCTCATGGGCCAGCCGCCGCTGCCGGTCGTCGCCTGCACAAAGGCCATGTAGACGCGATCCACGTCCGGGCGTTCCTCGCGGTCCACTTTGATGGACACGAAATGCTCGTTGAGCACCCCGGCGATCTCGCTGTTTTCGAACGATTCGCGCTCCATCACATGACACCAGTGGCAGGTCGAGTAGCCCACCGAAAGAAAGATGGGTTTATTCTCCCTGCGTGCCTTGACAAAGGCCTCCTCGCCCCACGGATACCACGCCACCGGATTGCGGGCGTGCTGCAACAGATAGGGACTTTTCTCCTGTGCCAGATGGTTGGCATTACCATCATGTTGGGCCTGAACTACCCTGGATGACGAAGGCACGATGTTGTCTCTGACATCGTGTCCGGAATGTTGGAACATGGTCTATCCTTTCAAAGTATGCTCTTACCGGGCGCGAGAACAGCTTGACCGAGCGTCGACACCAGGGGCGACATGGCTGTTGATCCCTATGTCCGGTTCTTTCCTGCCGCCACCCGTTGCTCTACATAACATCAGCATGATATGATTGTAATCCCAACAGCAGGACATTGGAAACAAATTTGCGGCAGCCGCTGTTGTAATACGCAAAACAGGATAATCATCACGTGATCAACAAGGAGTAGTTATGGCGATAAGAAATGCTTCCGCTGAATGGAAAGGTGGGTTGAAAGAGGGCGCCGGCAGCATGCGGCTGGGCAGCGGCGCTTATGAAGGTCCGTTCAGCTATGCCTCCCGGTTCGAGTCCGGTTCAGGCACTAATCCGGAGGAACTGATCGGCGCCGCACTGGCCGGCTGTTTTTCCATGTTTCTGTCTGCTTTATTGGGCAAAGAAGGATTTACGCCGGACTATATCCGCACCAACGCCAAGGTTCATCTCGGTGAAGGTCCGTCCATCACGCTGATCGAACTGGAGTGTGAAGCCGGCGTACCCGGCGTATCCGCGGAACGGTTTCAGCAATTGGCGGAGACGGCCAGAACCGGCTGTCCGGTCTCCAAGGCGCTGGCCGGGCCGGAGAAAAAGCTTTCAGCAAAGCTCAGCCTCTCAGCACAACGGCTCTAGTAGAAAGATCAGCGGCGTCTGCAGCGGCAGTTGAAAGATCAGCTGAATGACCAGCAGGCCAACGCCTTTCCTGTGTTCTAGATTTTTTTCCCGATGTAGAACACATAACCGTAATACTGTTTATATTGAGCGTACAACCGGGCTTCGTGCCTCTGGTTTTCGACCAGATCCGCGGCGGTTTTGTTGCCCGCGTACTTTTTCAGAAACAGCTCCTGGGCAGAAACTTGCGGAGCGTAAAAGTGCTCCAACCAGCAATTTTCCGGTAAAACAAAAACAGCTGTTGGAATATAACCGGCCTTTTGCCTCTGTTGTACCTTGTGGGCAATGGTGTCGATTTCCGGATAAGCATCGTTCCAATACGCATCGATCTCAGCCGGCCGTTCTGCGGTGAACCAGGATGCCTCTGAAACAGCGAGATGGCCGCCTGTTTTAAGAAACCTGCGCCATTCGTTGATGCCGCGTTCAAATCCGATATTATAGATCGTCGCTTCAGGGCTGCCGGGCCCCTGCCGTTCCAGACTGGAAAAATATTCGCAGATCAGTTCAAAATCAAATTCATGGATCGATTTGTTATCATCGTTCATCGCCGCTCTCCATTTCCATCCTTAAGAGATTCATTCAATGGGCCAGGCTGAATACACATACATGAGTGCATAGCCGGTCAGGACTTTTGGGCGATGGCCATGTTTTCATTCACCGAGTTCCTGAAATTTTGTATGCATTCATCGAACTCGATGCCATAAAGATTTTTAAACGCCCTCTCTTGGTTGCCGCCGCGTAAAAGTGCTTTCATATACGACAAAAACGTCTCCTTGCCGTACGTCTCTATCAGATAGTCGACAATACAGGCAAACTCGGAATACATGAAGGTCATTCTGTATTTGACGTCTAGAGGGATCCGGTCTTCTTTTCTGGTTTTAAAAAATTCCGGGGGCATAAAATTGCCGTTTCGCATGGCTTCATAAGTCTCTTCTTTTGACGGATACCAGGAGGCGCCCATCTGACCGGCGCTGTAAACGGCGATCCCTTCAAGCAGCCAGGCCGGATAGCGATAGGCTCTCAACAGTCCGGCATGCTGATGAAGCAGAGAGTGAGACAATTCATGTCTGAGGTAAATCTCTAACGAAATCTCGCCCTTTTCAACTTCTCTGAGAGCCCAGGGGGAAATAACCACATCGCCGTTATAAAAGGCGCAGAACCTCGCTTTGGAAATGGAACGCCGACGGTAGCCGGCATCATCTTTAAAGATAAAAAGCCGCGGCTTTTTGCGGAAGGTTAACTCGTGAAAGGCTTCAACCTTTGGGATCAAAGCGTCGATTTCTTTCAAGCCAGAGTACTCGGTCCCATGTTGGACGTAGATCACGGTATGCCCCAGGTCATGCCGGCTAAAGCCGATAATCAGGGGAGAATAGGGAAACAGCTTGCCGAATAAAAAACTGTAGCTGATGAAACCGACGATCACAATGGCGGCTGCGACGATCAAACATACTTTTTTAATCATGCGAATCGGTTCTCTCGTATTTGAATGACGGGCCTCGGCGCCATGGCGGCGTAAACATACCCATTTTATTTTAATAAACAGCTCGACGCCTGTTCCGCGATGGCAAGTAAAGTAATAACTTTTATTAAAATAATCATCAGAACGATGGCAAGCAAGATAAAAAGCCGTCCCGCATTCAGGCGGAGCAATAAGGATCCCTTCGGCGGTTGAGTAAATAATCAAAAAAATATTTGCGGTTGGTAAATGGATCCGATATATTCTCACAAAGACGTTCGTTGATTCGCGCCGGACGGTCTGAATTTTGCATGATCAATGAACTTTCAATAGTTCATTGATCAGGAGAGCGCATACCATGTTCTTGCCGTTTATCTTTTTGCTGTTCGGCTGCACAGCCCTAGAGGGCCATCCTGCCGGCCAGGCGGTGGTCGCCGCCCCATTTGAAATCCGGCAATGGGTGGAGACCAATTTTGCCGTTAATAAAATACCTCCTTTTTCATTTAATTTTGCGGGCAGAAATTCAAAAACTTTTCTCACCAAGTGGAAGTATCAGGCTGAGAGGAGAGAATCGTCGAATTTCTCGACGAATGAAATCGTCTACACCTACTCTGCTCCGAACAACCGCCTGGCGGTGAAATGCTTTGTCACCTGGTATGATGATTTTCCAGCCGTGGAATGGGTGTTGAAATTCTCCAATCCTTCCAGCCGGAATTCGCCTCTGTTGGATACAGTCAACGCCGTTCACCACCTATTTTCCCACGACAAATCCGGTCCTTTTATTCTTCATCACGCCAACGGCTGCAACACTCTGCGCAATGATTTCCAGCCCTTTGACCGCGAGCTAAAAATCGGCAACAGCGTCTATATGACGCCGGACGGAGGCCGGTCTTCCGGCGGCCCAATGGCCTTTCCATTTTTTAATATCGAAAATCCAGGGGGCGACGGCGTCATGGTCGCCATCGGCTGGACCGGCAAATGGTACGCTGAGGTCCGGCAGGAGGATGAACAGTCGGCATCCCTCAAAGCGGGCATGGAGAAAATGCGACTCTATTTACTGCCGCAGGAGGAGATCCGCACGCCAAGGATTTGTCTGTTGTTCTGGAAGGGCAACGACCGAATGGCCGGACACAATCAGTTCCGGCGTTTTGTTCTCGCCCATCACACACGAAAAATCGATGGCAAGCCGAACCCATTGCCCCTCGCCGCTTTTCTCGGCCGGGGAGGGCCGGCGCCCTGCAATGAATTTGCTTGTACCACGGAAAGCCACGCGATCGCCTGGATTTTCCGCCACAGGCAATTCAACATTCTGCCTGAAGTGTTCTGGCTCGATGCGGGCTGGTATGCGTGTCAGGGAGACTGGCATAACACCGGCAGCTGGTGTGCAAACAGGGATAATTTTCCCAATGGCCTGAAACCTGTGTCTGACGCGGTCCATCAGGCAGGCGCCAAGTTTCTCGTCTGGTTTGAGCCGGAGCGGGTCAGGGACGGGACTGAGCTGGCCATAGAACATCCGCACTGGCTGATCGAACGGCCCAATGTTGTCAATAAATTGTTGAATCTTGGCAATAAAGAAGCGGTGCATTGGTTGATAGACCGTGTCTCCACCCTGATCGAAAAAGAGGGCATCGACATTTACCGTCAGGATTTCAACATGGATCCCTTGCCCTATTGGCAGCAAGCCGATGCCCCTCAACGGACGGGCATCGCCGAGATTCGCCACATCGAAGGATTGTACGCCTTTTGGGATGCGCTGCTGGCCCGGTTTCCCGGCTTGATCATCGACAATTGCGCCAGCGGAGGCCGCCGCATCGATCTGGAGACCATCTCGAGGAGCTCTCCTTTTTGGCGGACCGATTTTCATGGCTACGATTATCCGAACGGTTGCCAGGACAATACCTATGCTTTGAACTTTTACCTGCCGCTGCATGGAACGGCCAACATGGTTAGATCGCAATACTTTTTTCGCTCCAATCTGAGCAGTTCCCTGGTGCTTGACTGGGAAATCAACAGCAAGGACTGCTCACAAGCAGAGATGCAAGAATATATTCACGATTTTAAGCGGTTGCGGCCCTTTTACAGTGGAGATTTCTATCCCCTGACCGGAAAGAACAGTCTGCTCAAGGACAACACCTGGTTGGCCTATCAGTTGAACCGGCCAGAGCAAGGCGACGGCATCGTTCTGGCTTTCCGCCGGGAGGGAAACAGAGATGAATCCATACGCATCCAACTGGGGGGAATGGAGGAGAACGCCGGTTATACGGTTTTTTATGAGGATTATGGATTGAAAGAGAACAAAACAGGGTCCGAGCTACTAAGCGGGATAGACATTTATATTCCGACGAATCCAGGTTCTCTGTTGATCAGTTACCAAAAAAACAAACAGCCGGCGCGCGGCGCACAAATGGGCGGATAAAACGCGCCGGAGCACTTGACCCGTCAATGTATAAGGAGCGATGAAGAATGAAAAATCAGCTCTGCGCCCTTTTTATCCTTACGCATCTTTTCTTCCTATGCTGCAATCTGGTCGGCCAAAAACCAGAACCATTTGCCAGTCAGGACCTGTTTGTCGGCGGCGAGAATCAGGTGCACACCTATCGGATTCCAGCCCTGATCACAACTCGCAGCGGCGCGGTCATTGCGCTCTGCGACGCCAGAGTCGACAAAGGCAACGATGCGCCCAATAACATCGATCTGGTGATGAGGACCAGCTATGACAGCGGCCGAACCTGGTCGAAAGCTCAAGTGATCGCCGATTTTCCCGGCGATGAATGCGCCGGCGATGCCAGCATGGTGGTCGATGAGCAAACCGGAACAATCTGGCTCGCCTATGATTACGCAGTCCCAGATCCGCAGGGATATTTCGGCAGAATTCTGCGCATTCATCTGATCAAGAGCGAGGATGACGGCAAAACTTGGTCGCAACCGGTTGATTTGAGCTATCTGACCAAAGGAATGGACTTTTGGCTGCAGAACGGTCCTGGCCGGGGATTGTTTGCGGATGGAACCATCATCTTTCCGATGTATGCATGCTCCAAGGGAAAAGGGGAGCAATCCAGATTGGTGTACAGCCGAGATCACGGCAAGACCTGGCGCCTGAGCAATGGAGTTGGCGAGGCGGACGTCGAACCGCAGATCGTGGCCCTGTCCGGCGGAAGAATCATGGCGAATATGAGAAGGCCGGGCGGATACCGGCAAGTGGCGGTCACGGCCGACCTGGGAACCACCTGGCTGCAAACCTATACCGACAGCACGTTAATCGATCCCGAATGTCAAGCGAGCATCATTAATTACCATTTTCGCGACAAATCCCTTCTGATTTTTGCCAACGCGGCGGACCGGGAAAAAAGACAAAATATGGTGGTGCGAACCAGTCGCGACGAAGGAAAAACCTGGCCGAAGCAGATATCGATCTATGGCGGCAGAGCGGCCTATTCCTGTTTGGCCCAGTTGCCCAACGGCAACCTGGGATTGTTGTATGAAGCGGACAAGTATAAAAGGATCGTTTTCGTCGAAATACCATACGAGGCGCTGTGAAGAGGACCGGCTGCCATGAACGCACTTGCATATAAACAAAAAATTACTTTAAAAAAACAGGCGTCTTTTCGGATTAGTCAAGAAAGGCTCATAAACGATGAAGACAAAACTGATTGTTTTTATTATGGTCTTATCGTTCATTTTAAGCTGCCGGGACCGCCACGCCGCCCCGAAAAACATCGCGCTCCATCCTTTCCATGACACGACATTTTGGCACTTTCAAAAATATCTCGGCAACGGCGAAATGACCGTCCTGCAAGAGCAAGGTCAGGAAGTGATGTACTTGGCTTCTCAAGGCGATTCCGGCATGGCGGCAACCGTCCACACACCCCCTTTTCCTGTTCTGCCTGGATATGAATATAAAGTCACCATGGAAATAAAAACTCAAGGATTACAAACCATCACGGCCAGACTGCTCGGGGGACCCTATTTTTATTTTAACGACCAACACGGCAATCCTGCCGGATGGTATCCTATCGTCGCGCTGAAAGTCGGTCCCTCAGCCTTTATGGCCCCTGCCAACAGCGACTGGATCAGCGTCACACACACCATCAAAACTCCAACAACTGCCGGTACAGCCCGGCTGTTCCTCGCCTATGCGGCGTATGGCGACTGGGAAGGCGGGCATCCACGCAAAACCGGTCGCGGCAAAGGAAAATTATGGATCCGCAACGTTCATGTTTCGCTAGGCAGACCGGTCCAAGCGCTTCCGGTCACTATGCATGTATCTGATTCGACGTTACAGGCGGGTCTGAATGTGGCAGCGACTTGCTTGCACAACTCTTCTCTTAGCGGCCAGTTCATCGTCAGCGACGGGTATTCGATTTCCGGCAACATTGTTCCGGACCTCTCCTTTGGTCTTTTTGGCGTACGCCGGCTGGCTCACCCTTCCTACCTGACCATGTTGCAAGAACACTGGAAGCGAACAGCCGCTACCATCGACAACCAAGGTCGCGTCACCAGCCAACGCGTCATGAGTCAGCTGTTTTTTCCTTTGGGCGTTGATGAAATTTTTTCCTTTGCCGGCGACAAAGCATTTTTAGCCGAGTATCTGCCTTTGGCGGATCGCACGTTAAATTATGTCATTCAGCGCGCCGATTCGAACGGCCTTTCCCGTTTGGTTGACTATGGAAAATGGCGTCTGGGCGAGGGCGCCGATTGGGTAGATTGGTATCCCACGCGCATGGAGGGCAAAACCTTCATGTTTCACCAATGGTACCTGCGCGCTTTACGCCGAATCGCCGCGCTGCACGAAGAGTTTGCGGATGAAGGAATCGGCGACTTGCAAAAGGCGCAATCCTATCGGACGCTGGCGGATAAGATTGAACAGAGCCTGCGGCAACTTTACTGGAGCGACGACTATTTCATTACCAACATCGATTTCGGCGGCAAACGAGTCGAGCAGAGGTGGATGGATGATCAAGTCTGGTCCATTCGCTTGGGCGTAGCGACAGAAAGCCAGAGACAAAAAATCTGGAATTGGATCGATCAAAAGCCGGAGTATTTTGAAGGCGTACCCATGCGCTGGGCTGGTTTTGACGGGCCGCAACATGGGGCATTGAGCTGGTTCGGCCGTAACGGCGCCGGAGACATTCTAGCTCGCTATAGTTCCGGTAATCCGCAACGCGGCTATGAACTGTTGCTCACTATCAGTCGCTTGTTTAAGCGCGATAAAAATGTCTATGAAGCTTATACCATGCAAGGCCAGTTGGCGGAAGGCACCAACGGCTGGGGAAATTATACGGAGCACAGCGGCGGCTACATCTGGGCGGTCTTTGAAGGACCCTTCGGCATCCGCTGTGAAAGCGATCAACTGGCCGCTGCCACTATTCAACCGCAATTTCCGGACAGCTGGTCCGACGCCGATCTTTCGTTCTATCTGCGCGGAACCAGGATACAGCTCGTTTATCAGAAAGCGGCACGCTCGATCAATCTGAGTGGCCGGGGACCCGCGCAAGCCATTCGTATGATTTTGCCGGACGGTAAAACTGAAATCATACACATCGGCGATCGCTCTTCGCACACATTTCACTGGTAAAGTGCACATCGGCATTTATGCCGGTTGGTTGATAGGCCAACACTCAAATTGTCTTTCCTTGATTTCCGCCAAAGAGGACCTCCCTGAGAGATGGCCTCTTTGTCTACTTGAGATTATGCAGATTTTACAAATTTTTCTTGATTATCGATGTCGGCTTGAATAGTTTACTTTCACAAGGCTCCTTCCGGTAAAAAATCCGAGATATTCATCCAGGGGATGCATAGATTCTACCAAACAGAGTCGTCAAAATCCACTCCCTCTTATTAAAGCCGATTACGAACTCTTTGAAAAATCAATTCGTTTGATACTCGAACCATTTTAATTTAAATGGATTGGAGCACTCGATGCGATTCGTAAAAGTGGCTTTTCTCATTTCGCTCGGCATGTGCATATGTTTTGCCGCCGAAGGCGTTGGACAGGAACTCCCCCAATTTATCCTCATTAAAAACAGCCAAGTTGGATTGACTGAAACTCCGAATCTGGAAATTTGGGGGCAAGCCATAACCGACCTTGATTATAACGGTTGGCTGGATGTCTATCTGGTGCGATGGCGGTTTCATGAAAGGGAGTTTAGCTACTTTTTTCTCAATGACAACGGCGTGTTCCAGGACATTACCGAGCACACGTGGATAAAAAGCGTCGATTCAAGTGTCGTATTCGTGCGCACGCCCTGCGTGGTCGATTATGACAATGACGGCGATCGGGACATTTTTATTTGCTCTGAGCAGCGCATGTGGCTGTATCAAAACAACGACATGCGTTTTGTCGAGATCTCTGATTCCGTCGGTCTCAAGCGTCAAAAGCCTGGTGGTCTCATAACGCGTTGGGACTATAATATCGGGGCCTGGGCGGATTTCGATCTGGACGGAGATCTCGATGTGGTGGTGGAGCAAAGCAATTATCCGCATCTCTATCTTTATCGAAATGACCAGAGTTTGTTTACCGATGTTGCAGCGCAATACGGTTTGACCAACGTCAATACAGCATATACAAATTGGGACGGCGGAACGAGTTATTCGCGATTGCACTGGGTTGACTGGGATCAGGATGGCGATCAGGATCTTTCAACCGGCCCTAAATTATTCCGCAATGATGGAAATCGCTTTACCGAAACATCCGCTTCCATCGGGCTGGTCCCGTGTTTGCCGATACAAAACAGCGAATGGTTCGATTTTGATAACGACGGCGATTTTGATTTTGTAAAAACCTGTAATTATCCTGAAGATGCCGGCTGTTCCATGCAATTATGGGAAAATCAGAACGGTCAATTCGTCAATATCTCGGCAAACGTAATCGATCTTTGGCGTATCTTGAATTTATCCAGAGGGCTTTCAGTCGGCGACTTTGACAATGACGGCGATCAAGACCTGTGGCTCTGTTACAATCAGACGGGCCAGTTAGACGCTCTGTTGCTGAATGAGGAAATCGAGCCCGGTGTGCGCGTTTTAGAAAAGGTTTCCGACCTGGTCGGCCTGCATCTTGTCACATGGGGTAATGATTTATTTGAAGACACAAAAGGGGGCTCTTTGATGGATTATGATAAAGACGGGTTTCTCGATATCTATCTGCCTGCCACCAATCATAACCATCAATTATGGCATAATGAGGGCAACGGCAATCATTGGGTCGGTTTCATTCTTGAAGGCACGGTTTCAAATAAAGAAGCCATCGGCGCTCTGGTCAAAGTGTTCGCCGGCGGCCAGCAACAGATGCGGTATCGTAAATGTCCGGATGGCTGGAATCGCCAGCATATGCCATGGCTTCATTTTGGACTGGGCAATACTTCTCAAATTGACTCAGTGGTCATTCTCTGGCCCATGGGCTCCAAGGAGATTTTAACGAATATCGCCATGGATCAATATCATTTTATTAAAGAGGGCGCAGCCAACAGCCGGGTTTTTCCACAGGACAATAAATCGCCGGATAAATTCAATCTCGAGCAGAACTACCCGAATCCGTTTAATCCTCAGACCACGATTAAATATTCGGCAGCCAAAAACCATAAAGCCCAACTCGTCATTTACAATCTCCATGGTGAACGCGTGCGCCAATTCGTCCAGTCGCACCGTGCAGCGGGTTCCTATCATTTTGTCTGGGATGGCCGTGATGCGGATGGCCGCATGGCACCGTCCGGCGCCTATGTATATCAATTGACTGTCGACGGAATCACAGAAACGCGCAAAATGCTGCTTCTAAAATAAGGCCAAATGACCTCCTCGCCCTTGACAAAGAAGTCAAGAAAAGTTAAACTTGATCAAGAAGCGAGGAGGGAACATGAAAGCGACTGGCGAAAAAGACAGGAGCCAGATAAAGAGCTTGGAT